>ERZ1673961.4-NODE-4-length-123914-cov-157.675163_pt1 | contig 123914 bp, 107 predicted proteins | sample MGYA00580189_ERZ1673961 | MGnify/ENA primary metagenome ERZ1673961 (study PRJEB41334, sample SAMN05608105) | rock metagenome | biome: terrestrial subsurface; feature: shale formation; material: shale | place: USA: Pennsylvania ... | reverse complement strand
ATTACTATAAAAGTAAATATAATAATTTTAACCTAACTTTTATTGATCTAGGTGAATTTAAAGAAATTAATGATAATTTTGGACATGAAGCGGGTGACCAAGCTTTAATCGAAGTGTCAAAATTTCTGCTAACGCTATTCTGTGATAGTTTTGTATGTCGATATGGTGGCGATGAATTTATAATATTAAGCACTATCAATGGGTTTAATTTAAAAAAACCTCTCAATAGAGAAATTAATATATATGGCAATGCTTTTAATATCCAAATTCATTTTGGAACCGCTGAGTATCCTAAAGATGGAGATTGTCTTGAGTCGATGATAAAAGTTGCAGATAAAATCATGTATGATCATAAGGTTGGGACAAAGCAAAATGGACGTTAGCTACTTCAAAGAAAAGCTTCTTCAAATGGAAAGCGATCTCATTTCAGAAATGGAGATTAATAATCTCACAGGCTCTAAAGAAACAGTTCACCTTGACCAGCAAAGTGTTGGTCGCTTGTCTAGAATAGATGCGATACAAGCGCAGCAAATGGCGCTTGAGTCTCAAAGAAGAAGAGAAGTTCAACTAGCCGCCGTGAGAGCTGCATTACATCGAATTGGGAACAATGATTATGGTTACTGTCTATCATGCGGTGACGATATCAACCCTAAAAGATTAGATATTAATCCCTGTGCTGTAAAGTGTATCAAGTGCGCCAGTTAAACCTACTCAATCCTCTCCTAGTCAGTCTGGATATTAAAGGGAGTGAATGCGCTTTTTATTATTCACGCCCTTTCCAAATACTACATTTCAATACTCAGTTATTATAGCACCATCAACCATAAACTGTACATCTGTGGCAATGTCACTGATATGATCACCTGCTCGCTCTAACCCTTTCGCAATAAACAACAGTTCAACCAGTTGTTCAGATGATGTAGCTTGTTGGTTAAATCCCTGAATGAGCCGTGTGTATACATCTCGATAATAGGCATCAAGCGTATCATCGCCTTCCCAGACAACATTCGCCTGAGTGGCATTTTTAGTATTGTATGCCTCAATGACACTACGCAGCATTGTCACCAGGTGTAAATGCATCTGGTGAAATATCTCATTGAGTTCATCAGGGATGACTTGTTTGAACTGACTCGACTTTACCGCCATCGATTTTGCATAATCACCGACACGTTCTAACCTGGGGGCGATACGCATTGATGAGAGGATAAAGCGCAGGTCATCGGCTACGGCATGTTGACGTGCTAATACTCTGGCTCCATGTTGCTCGATGTTGCTCAAACACTGGTTGGCGATACGGTCTTGAGCAACAATGTTATCGGCTAGCTCGGTATTAGGTTGATCAAAGACATCAATCGCTTGCTCGAACTCTGTTAATACAATGTGCGCGAGTTCATTAAGTTCGGTTTTTATCTGTTCTAAGTCACGATCAAATTTCTTTAGAGTATGATTTTCCATTTTATCTTCCTAACCAAAACGGCCTGTAATGTAGTCGCGAGTCTTCTCTTTTGCTGGGGATGTAAACAAGGTATCTGTTGGCGCAAATTCGACCATTTCGCCCATGTGCATGTAAGCGGTATAGTGAGAGATACGAGCTGCTTGTTGCATGTTGTGCGTCACCATGACTACCGTAGTCTCTTTGTGCAAGTCGCTCAGTAGGTCTTCAATCTTGGCAGTTGCAATGGGGTCTAATGCCGATGTCGGCTCATCCAGTAGCAGCAAATCTGGCTTTGGCGCTAATGCTCGCGCGATACAAAGGCGTTGTTGTTGCCCTCCAGATAACCCATAGGCAGAGGTATGAAGTCTGTCTTTGACTTCATCCCAAATCGCTGCGCCTCTTAGCGACTCTTCTGCACGAGCATCAAGCTCGGCTTTGCTACTGACACCGCGAATACGCAGCCCTGCCACCACATTTTCATAAATGCTTTTCGGAAAAGGGTTCGGCTTTTGAAACACCATACCGACTGTCAAACGGACTAAGCCAGCATCCATATCAATCAGATTATGAGCACCAGGATGCAACAGGATTTCTCCCTCATATCGATTGCCTGGATAGAGGTCGTGCATTCGGTTAAAGCTGCGCAGCAGCGTACTCTTACCGCAGCCAGAAGGACCAATCAAAGCGGTGATCTTCTTATCCGCAATCGGTAAATTGACATTGTGCAAAGCATGGACCTTACCGCCGTACCAGAAATTGAGGTTTTTGACTTCCGCACGAAGCGTCTCTTTCACTGAGGAAGCGGACGATATCGCTGCGCTGCGTTTCACGCTGTCTTGCTCGGTTGCCGCTGATTGGCTAGAGAAAGTTGAAATGGTTTGTGTCGTCATTGTTTGGTTCTCTCTTACTTCAGGTTACGACGCAGTCGGTATCGGATATAAATGGCAATACCATTCATCAATATTGTCATCGCCATGAGCACAACACCTGTCGCAGCGGCGTTAATGTGGAACTCCGCTTGAGGGCGAGACACCCAGTTAAATAGCTGAATCGGCATCAGAGTGAATGGGCTGGACAACCACTCAAAATTAATGAATGGGAACTCACTTTGAAATGGTGAACTTGGCAAAAACGCAATAAAGGTTAATGCGCCGATAGTAATGACGGGGGCTGCTTCACCAATGGCACGAGCTAGGCCAACTATCGTGCCTGTTAAAATGCCAGGTCTTGCTGCGGGTAATATGTACATGCGCACGGTTTGCCATTGGTCAGCACCCAGACCATAAGCGGCTTCACGTAGTTCCTGAGGAATGCTGCGAATCGATTCTCGTGTCGAAACAATAATCACAGGAAGTATTAGTAGTGCGAGGACTAAACCCGCCGTAATGATGCTTTCCCCTAAACCAAAACCATAAATAAACAAGCCCAAAGCAAGTAAGCCATAGATAATGGAAGGCACGCCCGCTAGGTTACTGACGTTGATTTCAATGATATTCGTCAGCCAGTTCTTAGGCGCATACTCTTCAAGATACAACCCTGCGGCGACCCCAAAGGGGATGGCGATACAAGCCGTCACCAACATCACAAGACTGGTGCCAACCCACGCAGATAAAATACCCGCACGCTCTGGGTGTCGAGAAGGGAAGTTGGTATAAAAGTCAGCGTCAAAAAGACGAGGAAACCCAGAATAAATCAGCTCGGCAAAAACACTGACCAGCAGTGACATCGCAATAAGCAGGATAATGATCCCAATCGTTGCAACGGTGAGATCGGCTTGTTTGTTTTTACGGACGATCTGTTCGAGAGTTAAAGTGGTGTTTTGCATTAGTAAACCTCTCTGAATCGACGGCGTAGGTAGAAACCGAGGATGTTAAAAATCAGAGTGATGATGAAAAGCACTAAGCCTGCGGCAAAGACAGACTGATAGGCAATCGTGCCATGAGGTAAATCTCCCATCGCCATCTGTACGATGAATGATGTGATGGTGGCAGCACCTTCGGTTGGGTCAAAACCAAATCGTGGGTTTTGCCCCGCTGCAATCGCCACAACCATGGTTTCACCAACCGCACGTGACATACCAAGAATGCAAGCGGCAGTAATGCCAGATAAGGCAGCAGGGATCACGATGTGAGTCGCAACACGAAAGCGAGAATAGCCCAATGCATAGCCTGCTTCTCTTAAGTGCATAGGCACAGAGCGCATGGCATCTTCACTCACGGAGGCCGTATACGGCAGGATCATAATTCCCATCACAATACCTGGTGCTAGCAAGTTAAAACCAGAGAGACTTGGAATGAAAGTTTGCAGCAGTGGCGTAACAAAAAGTAGCGCAAAGAAGCCATAGACGACCGTTGGCACTCCTTCCAAAAGCTCCAGGAAAGGTTTAACCACTTCTCGCACTCGGTTGCTGGCGTATTCACTCAGATAAATGGCTAGGCCAATCCCCGCAGGAATGGCAACCCCAAGAGCGATACCTGCCACGGTGAGTGTTGCAGAAACCAACGTCATCACACCAAAATGCGCATTGGCAAACATCGGTGTCCACTGGGTATCAGTGAGAAAATCGAGAATCGATACGTGCTGGAAAAAGGGTAATGATTCTGAAACCAGCACATACACAATACCCACTGTGACAAAAATGGAAGCCAGAGCCGCAGCCAGAAGAAGGTAACGGCTCACCACATTCCAAAATGCACGTCGCTTTAAAAATGCTTCAGAGACCAAGAGGCTTGAAGAACTGGATTGAGTAGTATTCATATTCATTGCCTGCGTAAAGAGAACAAGGAGGGCAGCAAAGCTCCCCTCCATGAATCAATACAATAATGACTTACTTAGGAGTACGAGCTAACAGCTCTTCAATGCCGACACCGACTTCAGCTCCGTGGAAAACAGAACCAGTGCGACGTTGCTTAAAGTTTTCTTGAGCCAACTGGTAGGCTTTGTCAGGCAGTGGGACGTAGCCAACTTCTTTTACCAGCTCAGGAGCGTGTGAAGTATCCATATAGAAGTTTACGAAACGCTCCACGTGCGCTTTCTCATCGGCTGATTTTTTATTCACGTAGATGAAAATTGGACGAGAGAGTGGTTGGTAGGTTGCATTCTTAGCATTTTCAACACTTGGCTCTACAGGTTGACTGCCTTTCCAACTAATTGGTGCGGCTTTTAGCTTGTCTTTGTTTTCTTCATAGTAAGCCAAACCAAAGAAACCCAGTGCATCAACGTCATTAGAGACCCCTTGTACGATGATGTTGTCGTCTTCGCTGGCGGTGAAATCGCCACGGCTAGACTTGCCTTCAACAATCGCTTCAAGGAAGTAATCATAAGTACCAGAGTCCGTACCAGGACCAAAAAGTTTAAGTGGTCGATCAGGGAAAGCAGGATTCATTTGCTTCCATGTCATGACTTTTCCTTGAGCCGCTGGTTCCCAAGCTTTTTTCAGATCTTCGACGTTCAGGTGTTTAACCCAATCATTTTTCGGGTTGATAACCACAGTCAGTGCATCAAGTGCTGCTGGCAGTTCGATAAACTCAATGCCGTTTTCAGCGCACAGTTTGCGCTCAGAATCCTTAATTGGTCGAGAGGCATTCGAAATATCCGTTTCACCACGGCAGAACTTTTTAAAACCACCACCAGTACCAGAAATACCAACGGTGACCATGGTTTTACCTTTCTCTGCAATCTGAAACTCTTCAGCCATCGCCTCGGTAATAGGGAAAACTGTACTAGAGCCATCAATTTTAACCAGATCACGAGCGAATGCGCCTTGACTAGCTGCGAGTAACGTCGCGCCAACTAAGGCTGCTGACAAAGTATGTTTCATGACTTATCTCCATGTTTTGCGTCATTGATAACTTCGATGGTTACGTTACTACTCATTTGTGACACTTTTGTGTCCGTTTATTTAAATATACATGTATCCATATGTACGAACATAAAAATATGCTGTATGTTTTTACGACTGTGGAATCTTACTTATTGATGAGAATGTCAGGATGGATAAGAGAACTGTACATTTCATTAGCTACCCAACCTCCGATCTAGCCTGTATTGCTGCTCAGCTTCTTTTTAGTCGCTCTAGTGACCGATATCACATCAGTTATGAAAGGCTGCCCAACGAAGAAGACTGCGGCGATACGCTGGATTGCTTTGGATATTTTGGTTATCTCTTTTTAGATGCCTCGGATGAGATAGAGCCAGGCTATGACTATGTCATTGACATCAACTACGCGATGCATCGAGTTGGAAGGCGCAGAGAGGCATATCAAAAAAACCTTTATTGGGAAGTGACTTGTAATCAAAACGCAATAGAAGAATTACAGAATCACATCAGCTATTTCTCTTCTCGTTGCGATGTCATCCTGTAATCTCCCTGCGTTTTTTTGTTGACAGAAGATACACATCAAATAATATATACGCATATACAGATAAGTAGGATTTGGCATGTTACCTCACCAGTTTTTTAAATTACTTTCAGATGAAACGCGGGTTCGTTGCTTGTTAATGATTGCCCGTGAAGAAAAGGTCTGTGTCGGGGAGTTAACAGAAGCCCTTAATGAAAGCCAACCCAAGGTTTCTCGCCACCTTGCATTGCTACGTTCAAGTGGTGTGGTGGTTGATACCCGTCAGGGGCAGTGGGTTTTCTACCGTTTATCAGATCAGCTCCCTGGTTGGATGAGAAAACAGATCCAAGGGTTAGTTGACTCTAACTGCCTGAAAGCAGAATACCAGCAAGATATTCAACGCTTATCCGAGATGAAATCTCGTCCAGAATGTTGTGTTTAAAGGAAAATAAGATGTCAATCAAAGTAGGAATTAATGGATTTGGTCGTATTGGACGTTTAGCGCTGAGAGCGTCGTTTGATTGGCCTGAAATCGAGTTCGTTCAGATTAACGATGTGGCAGGTGATGCGGCAACATTAGCGCATCTGCTTGAGTTTGACTCCGTACAAGGTCGCTGGCACCACGAAGTGACGAGTGAAGGTAACGCCATCATCATCAACGGTAAAAGCATTGCTACATCACAAGAGAAAGCCATCGATGCGGTAGATTGGTCAGGCTGTGACGTGGTGATTGAAGCAACGGGTAAGCACCGTAAATCTGAGTTCTTAAATCTGTATCTGTCACAAGGTGTTAAACGCGTGGTGGTTTCCGCGCCAGTAAAAGAAGATGGAATTGCTAACATTGTTGTTGGTGTTAACGACCACATTTTTGATCCAGAAAAACATCAGATTGTGACCGCAGCCTCTTGTACTACCAACTGCATTGCACCTGTGGTTAAAGTGATTCATGAGAAACTCGGTATTGAGCAATCATCGTTTACGACCATTCACGATTTGACAAATACTCAAACCATTCTCGATGCTCCGCATAAAGACCTTCGCCGTGCGCGTGCTTGTGGTATGAGTTTGATCCCAACGACCACAGGTTCTGCGAAAGCGATTATCGAAATTTTTCCTGAACTTAAAGGAAAAATTGATGGTCATGCAGTGCGTGTGCCGTTAGCTAACGCCTCATTAACCGACATTATTTTTGATGTTAAGCGTGACACCACGGCTGAAGAGGTGAACGATTTACTTAAAGAAGCTTCGCAGAATGAGCTGAAAGGTATCCTTGGTTTCGAAGAGCGCCCTCTTGTTTCTATTGATTACAAAGGCGACCAACGTTCAACGATTGTCGATGCGCTTTCGACTATGGTGGTTGGCAAGCGTATGGTGAAAATCTATGCGTGGTATGACAACGAAATGGGTTACGCAACACGTACCGCAGAACTTGTTCGTAAAGTCGGCCTAGCATAAGGAATCAAACCAATGACACATCCTACGTGGGAACTGCCTGTTGAAGACAATAACGCAGCGTTAATACTGACTCCTTGTCCTGGCACTAAAGAAGCGTCGCTGAGTGACAGCATTGATCAACTCAAATCTCAAGGTGTAACTGTCGTTGTTACGGCACTGAGCACTCATGAGATGCAAGAAAAAGGCGTTAGTGACTTGCCAGATCTCGTTGAGAAAGCAGGCTTGCAATGGTTCCATGCACCAATAGAAGATGACTGCGCACCAAACGAAGCGTTCCAAGCTCGCTGGAAACACTTATCACCCTCTTTGCATAAAGCCCTCGCCAATGGCGAAAAGATAGCGATGCATTGTATGGGGGGATCGGGACGTACTGGTTTGCTTGCTGCCCATCTATTGCTAGAGAAAGGTTGGGAGTTGCAAGAAATCATCACCCATGTCCAGTCGTTACGACCTGGCGCGTTTACCAAAGATGTGCAAGTTGAGTACATCCACCAATTTGCTAATCAATAAAAGCCTTCAAGAGCTGCCTTAGGCGGCTCTTTTTTTAAAGAGAGTGAATATGTTGTCTAAGCTCAACCAAAATGTCCGCCAGTACATGTTGGTCACATTTAACTATTGGAACTTCACCGTTACCGATGGCGCACTACGTATGTTGGTGGTGCTCTATTTTTATGACTTGGGGTATTCAACCTTAGAGATCGCCTCCCTGTTTCTTTTTTATGAATTCTTTGGCGTTGTCACTAACCTCATCGGTGGCTGGTTAGGTGCTCGTCTTGGTTTGAACCGAACGATGAATATCGGTTTGGGAATGCAAATTATCGCTCTGTCAATGCTGGCTGTTCCTGCAAGTTGGCTCTCGATTCCATGGGTCATGGCGGCACAAGCCTTGTCAGGTATTGCCAAAGATCTAAACAAGATGAGCGCGAAAAGCTCCATCAAAACCTTGGTGCCAGAGAATGCGCAAGGAGCATTGTATAAGTGGATTGCCATACTTACAGGCTCTAAAAACGCGCTAAAAGGTGCAGGATTTTTCTTAGGTGGTGCGTTGTTATCGATGATTGGCTTCCAATATGCGGTAGCTGCGATGGCGGGTGTTCTTTTACTGGTCTTTATCGGCAGTGTGATTAGCCTTAAATCCGACCTGGGCAAAGCGAAAAATAAACCTAAGTTCTCTGAAATTTTTTCCAAATCTAGCAGCGTAAACATTCTATCCGCTGCTCGTATGTTCCTGTTTGGTGCGCGTGATGTTTGGTTTGTGATTGCACTGCCTATTTATCTGGGGTCTGTGTTTGGATGGGATCATAGCGCCGTAGGTGGATTCCTAGCTATTTGGGTGATCGGTTACGGAATCATTCAAGGAATTGCACCAAAGATAACTGGCAGTAAGTCTGGGCATACTCCAGATGGTAAAGCCGCGATAGTGTGGGCGTTGGTATTGTCTGTAGTGACTGGCGTAATTGCTTACAGTGTGCAGCAGCAATGGCACCCAGAAGTGGTTATTGTCGTTGGATTGATGATTTTTGGTGCTGTGTTTGCGGTTAATTCTTCTCTGCACTCATACTTAATCGTCAGCTATGCCAAGGGTGATGGCGTCTCTCTGGATGTCGGTTTCTACTACATGGCAAACGCAATGGGACGCTTGATAGGGACAATTCTGTCTGGTTGGGTATTCCAAATGTGGGGGTTCTCAGCCTGTCTATGGGTATCCTTTGCCTTCCTGGCACTAACCACCATCATTTCGTTTTGGTTGCCGACAGGTGGAAATCAAAAACTGGCTCAGCAATAAGTAAAATTCAGCAGGTTTATTTACCAATGCCAGCTACGATTGCTGGCATTATTTTTTAACCTCAAGTCATCGAATAAGCTAGAGCTGTAAAAAACTTTAATGAAGTAGTATCAGTTCGTTACGTATCCACTTATCTACATTGATTTCAGATCGAGCACACGCTGTTTTATTTCTTCAGAATCGAGATTTTGAAAATCGATGTTTGCAAGAGCTTCAATTCTTCGTTTTAGAGAGGAGTATACTTTATCGCACTGCTTGTTAAATTCGGAGACTGAAGCTTCATCATTAGGCAATGGCTCAAGATCCCAAGCAACACGAATACCAGCAGATAACCAGTTTGGGCAAGTTTCATGGTGCATTGTGTCACACACAGTAATTATTAGATCTGGATGGAAGCTCAGCCTTTCTTCCCATGACGTACTGTGAAAATCAGAGGCATCAAAGCCATGCATTTCAAGGTATTGTGCAATACGAGGATTGATCTGACCCTTAGGATGGCTACCACCACTTGCGATTTGGAAATTTTCAGGCAGGTATTTTTTTGCAATTGCTTCAGCCAAAATGCTTCTGCTTGCATTATGTTTGCACACAAATAATATTTTCATCAATTGCCCTGTAAATGTTTAGGATTACTAAATTCGACATTTATCATGTTTCCATTACAGTTTTTTGACGATTGAAAATAGGCATGAGCTAACTCATGGAAATACGCTGAGAAAGCGAGTCGTCTGCACTATCAATCAATATTGCACAATAAGTTTTGCCATACTTTAGATAATTGATGGTTCACTAAATTAGAAAGATGTATAAAACAGTTCTGTCCAAAAGTGAGTTGTGTTGGTTTTTGGGAGTGCCAGCATCTACCTAATCGTGATTTGTCACAATTAAGTGCGTGTTTCTGCCAACCCTCTTCAAATCTCGAATCGCAGCTTCTTTTTTCGCAATCCGCAGGGGGCGATCTGAAGTTATGGTATTGTTGATAATGTCAATATCATCACGTTTTGTATGTGTGAACTCGATAACTCCGTAGTGGGTTCTAAACTCCCCTTTACGCCCTGTTGTCATGATAGTGATTCGATCAAGCATCACTTGGGAAATGACGCTGTATTCTGAGAGTGCTGATTCTAGAGAGATGTAATTGTACTCTCCCCGTCGCAAGCATTTAGCAATGTATTCAATAGTATAACCACCCCTATGACGGCTGTATGAGAATATATAAACACCATTACACGCCCGCTCTAGTACTCCTGCTTTTACTAAACGTAGCAAGCTTTGCTGGAATGCTGTAAGTGAATCATCAAAAAATAATCTCCTGAGATCACTCTTTCGATAAACATGTATGCCTTGTCTATCAAACTTATGCAGTCGTTCTAATGCAGTCTCGATTTTCACTTCAATACTCATAAATAGTCACAAAAAGTAAGTATGACATATATTTTTGTCCACTTGTGATTGAAGATACGCAATTGGTGATCGCTAATACCCCCTTCGTGCTCCCTGCTTGGTTTTTCTCGGTTAGGATCCTAACTCAGAAATTATGATGATGAATATGATTATTTTGAGTTAGGGGGATGGTAACAATAATAGCCATAATCGGATCTTTTTCATTTTGAGGAAAGAGTGAAGTTAATTACTATTTCTCTAATTTAATAATTAAAAAACAAACGATTCATATTTAATAATTAAATGTTGAAGTGATTTTTAAATAGTATTAAAAGGTCCTTTACAAAGAGAATATTACTTGATAAATATAATAGTCATTGAATTTATCTATATATATCAAGAGGGTTGTCGATATGTCTCAAGTTTTGGTTTATTCTAAACGTAATCGTGAAATGAGTTATCTATCTACAAGAGAAGAACGTGAAACTAAGCCGAATAGATTTCAAGTCGCTTATAACGACATTTCCGATGAAGAAGCATTACGTAGAGCAAATTCTATTAATTTAGATGAAAAGAACAGTGTTCCCCAAGTTCGTTCAAAAAGACAATCTATTAAAGAAAAGAAAGAATGTCGAGTGCCTGGTTTATATGGTTGTAACCGTTACAAGTCAAGAAAAAATGAGATATTCAACGTATTCTAATGCAGTTCTTTTTTTGCACAACGTTAAAGCCTATTGAATAGTGTTAGGCAAGTGATAAAAGCCTTGGAAATTCCGTAATTAAAGATGTTGGTAAGAGAATTTGCCAATATTGGCAATCAATGTGTCAATGCAGGCATTGAAAGTGCCAGTAGTGGCAGAAGAATTCTTGTAATAAATTAAGCTTACTTTGGATTAACTTTCACTTTTTTAAAATCTAACGTTATATTAGAATTATAACTTTATAATAGTTATAACCGTTATAATAGTTATAACATGAAAAATTAATAAAATGAAATTTATTTTTATGTGTTAATTTTATTGCCAAGTAAAATTAATAGTAACTTTGTTTTTATTATAGATGAATTAAATTTAGAGTAATGTTTGTTACTTACGGATGTTCATTTATTTTCTAGGTTTTCTTAAGGCAAAGTTACTTTGTCAAAATTATCGACTTAAGTAGTCAACTTTAGCGAGATGTAAACATCCCAGGGTAGTATCAACAAACATCCGTTTTCTGATACCAGACGGGAATGAAGTGTTTGCGGTCTCATAAAGTAGGGTTCGGATTTTTATGATACCCAACCGATTGATGATACCAATTGTGATGCCAAAAGGAGTGAATAGTATGGGACGGACATTCGCTTATTGTCGTGTATCGACTAGCGAGCAAACTGTGTCAAATCAGATCTTAGCTATCAGAAATGCTGGCTACGATGTTCAAGAACACCGAATTGTACATGAAACAGTTTCTGGTAGTGTGCCTGCAACTGAACGACGTGAGTTCAAAATGTTGATTGAGCATAAACTAGAGCCAGGGGACAAACTAGTTGTATTAAAGCTAGATCGACTTGGCAGAGATAACATCGATGTTCAGCATACGATCAGTATGCTGTTAGAGAAGGGCGTTACACCAATTTCTCTGGATCTGCCAACCGCTGATCTAAGCTCAGCGGAAGGACGATTGATGCTGCAAATGTTCTCAGCATTTGCTGAATTTGAGCGAAACCGAATTCGAGAGCGGACGCTAGAAGGTCAGGCTAGGGCTAAGTCTGAAGGTAAGCGGATTGGTAGACCAGAAGCACTAACCACTACTCAAAAAGTCCAAGAATGTAGGACAAGGGGGCTGAGTCAATCTAAGACAGCAAATGCTCTTGGCATCTCGATCCCAACGGTTAAGCGGCATTGGAACAAGCGGTTAACTGAAAGTATTCAATGAAGAACAATGTTCCATGATACCGAGAGGTGGAGATCTACCAGTCAGTAGTAGTTATTAGCTAAGAGGTTTAAACGATATTGTAAGAACCTTGTTCTTCCTTAACGCAAGGCTACTAAGATATCACGCTGATATTTGATACAAGAACATTGTTCTGACTGGAAAATCGGATAACCTTTTTGTTAGGAAACGACGCTGACAGAAAGGGATGCTTGTGGGCTTATTCATCAATACTCAAAAACTAACGGTAGCAAAAGAGGATCACTTAACTGAGTTCTTCGCTTCGGCGTTAACGTCTTCAGAACGTTTCAATCGAGCATTTGTTAGGTTGATTTTTGGAGACGAAGATAGCAGGTTGATCAGCAAGGTCGAAACACAAGTTATCTATCCAGGATGCCGACCAGACATGCGTCTGATATTAAATGATGGTTCAATTGCTCTCTGTGAGAATAAACTCGATGCTGCCGAAACGATCGGTAATGTTGAGAGTGGCAACCTCTTTCAATTGGAGCGATATCTGCAACTGCCAGTGGATCATGTGATTTATATTCGCTCTGAGTTACTTCCGCCTTCATACCAAGTTATGAGCCATCCTAAGTATCTATCGCCGATAGAAAAGCCTCATTATTTGTGGCGTGATATTTACCCTTTGTTATGCGAAGACTCCAATCCAATCGCCCAAGAATTACGAGGTGGTTTTAAGAGCATGGGATTTGTTCCTGCTCACCCAGTGATTGGTGATCTGACACGCAATGCTCCTAGAGCACAAAGAGAGAATTTCTCTAAATTTTGGATGCTGACAACGACTGCGGCCATTCAACAAGGTTGGAAAGTAGCAATTGGAGATGTAGTAGAACGATACTTTTACCATGAAACAGCAGAGCTTGCGCGGGAGGTGTTCGTAAGTCCAATAAACCCTACCCGATTTTTGATTCGTTACACACCGCAAAAATCTCAATGTGACGCTCTATTAAGCGCACTCGATACCGTTAAAAGTGAAGCCGAAGCAGTGGTAGTAGTAACGAAAAAAACGGTGTCACGAGCGAGTGGATTGGTCACTGTTATAGATGTTGAAACTCCAATGAACAATGTTCTCCCAGATCAACTAAAAACAGTGGAACAGATAGAGTCTAAGCTCAAAGCGTATGTATTGCCTTATCTCACGCTAGCTTTTAAGTAACACCTGTTTTGATTTTATGTGAATAACTATCTCGACAGTGAGATGATGTTTACTTGGAACAATGTTCTTATCGCAATCTTAAAATAGTAAAGATTGGGTATTTGATTAATCAATAAAAAACTGTGGAAGAACAATGTTCCGAATGATAAGTCAGAGAACCTTTCTTTTAATAAGAGAGGCTTTCAGAGAGTAGTGCTTGTGGAGTTAATAATTAATACTCAACAACTAGCCTTCTAAAAATATAATTAATTAAAAGTCCTGAAGAGTAGTTTTGCAATTAATAATAAAAAGGCCGAGATAAACTCGACCTTTTTATCCAACGCTTAACCGCCAGTTGGCGCGGAAGTAACCATCTATTAGCGGATAAAATAGTGATACATTTACTTGTATTAAAACTAATTTTTCTTTAAGCCACCAGTGAGGTGGAAGAAATTACTTTTACTTTTAAAGGTTAAGTAATATTAGTTTAAATATATCTTTAAGCCACTTTCTAGATAGAAGCTCTGCTTCTTGCTACGGGATTTAATATATTAGATTGTTTTTTCTTAATCAAGAGTTTTTTCAACTTGACTAAAAAGTTTTTTATGTATAATGAAAAACATTAAAAACTATATTGAATTAAAATTTGTTAGTTGAGTGGTTTTAATTGGTGTGTATATATCATAAACCTATTTGAACACCTAAGTTTGATACTGCGAGAACATTGTTCTCGCTAGGTTCCTAAAAGGTGAAAGTTATTCAATTAAATTAGCGAATAAAAAGTCGTGAGTAGAGGGTGAGTGAAAGATTTAGAGCAATGGGCAGTGCCTCCTGACATTTTCAAAGTGCAGTAGACTTCGCTAGATCCCCATCCCAGAACGCTCTACCTCTTCATGCAGCTCTTTCCAGTCAGGACAATACTTAGCGACTAGTTTCCAAAAGTTTTTGCTATGGCTTTTTTCTACGGTATGACATAGCTCATGAAGGATTATGTAATCCATCACCTTATTGGAAAACTCCATGCAACGAGGGTGGAACTCCAGAACATTGTTCTCGGTGCAGTTAGCCCAACGTGCATCAAACTTTTTTATGTGGAAAGTTGTGGCTTGCATACCCGTTTCCTGCTGCCAATAGCGTAAGCGAGAAGCAACTTTCTCTAGGGCTTTCTGTTTGTAGAAACGTTCTAAAGCTGGTTTGAATCGTTCACGGCTGACGAAGTGGCCTTCGGGAGAAAGAACTTTAAAACGGCTTTGGTTAAACTTCACTTCTACCGTCGATAACTCTGGCGCAGGGATCACTTCACAATAGAAAGAACGACCACGGTAGGGCGCTCGGCTACCTGTGACGATTTCTTCTTTTAACGGTTGATTGACTTCCGCTAAGCGCTCTTTAATCCATCTTGCTCTGTAACGAATCAGCTCACGTTGCTCATCCTCAGAGGCACTTGGGCCTCTGAGAAGAACAGTCTTACCTCGTTCTACAGTAACGTAGTGGTGACTGAGTTTTGAGTCGAGCTTAAATTCCCACTCGATTTCAGTTGTACCGTATTGAAAAATTGGCATCTGTTTCTTTCGTCATTGATGAAGCAAAGGATCAGTTGTTCAGCATAATACTGAAAATTTCAGCAGAGTGCTGACGTGCTACAGTCATATCCCAGCCGCCAAGACCACGTAAAATCGTTCTGATTGTTTTCTTAATCTCATTGTGAATATCAGTCTGTTTTTTCCATATCGGTGACAACATGACTTCAGCGATATCAGGGTGACTAAAGATGCCTTTAGTCCATGCCAGAGCTTCAGCTTCCTCTACCTGCTTTTCCAAGTAGTTGAACACGGCTCGCTCTGTTGCAGTACCCAAACCCATTTCAGATGGCTTCGCATCTTTATCGCGAACACGCTGAGCAAAAAGCTCTAGCTGTTCAAGGAATAGAGCTTGTTCAATACGTCCTTCACGTTCATCTTGGATAAGCTTTTCTAGCTCTTCTTCCAAGTCGCCAAAGAATGCAGGATCTTTACCTTTACCCGTCTTAATGGTGTGTTTGAGTTTGTTCTTCATGACCAGCGCTGCACTCCCTGCACTTTTTTGCTTGCGGAGTAGATCCATATCCGCAGCATCCAGAATTGAAACTTCACGGCCTAGCAAGCTCTTAACTTCACTTGCTTCTATATGCTCGTCGAGCATGTTTTTAAGCAGCTCAGATTCAGATGCGGTGATGCGAACCGTATCGGCACTCTCAGGCATTTTGTTGCGTAGCTGGAGTTTTATCTCATTCAGCACTTTGAAGTAAGGCTGATATTGAGATGCGCGTTCGTCGGGTAACACAATATCTAAACGGCTATTGAATCCAGCGAGAGCAACTAAGAAGTCTTCAACAATATCTAGGCGAGTATCTGGGTCTAGGTAGAGATCTGCATCCTCTTTGTAAGGTTCAGGTTGTTTCACTGGGTTGTGCTTTTTCGGAAGAATGTCTAACACTTTCGTCAAAGCTGATTGAAGACGCGGTAACTCCGCTTCGACGTCCGTCCACACTTGGTCGGGTTGTACGTCACCACCATAAACTTTCAGTGCTTCATCTAGGTACTCAACCACACCGAAATAATCGACAATGTAGCCTGCCTTCTTGCCTTTTCGAGTTCGGTTTACACGAGCAATAGCCTGAAGCAAAGTATGTTCTTTTAGCGGTTTATCCAAATATAAAGTGCTGACAATAGGTGCATCCCAGCCAGTTAACAGCATGTCAGAAACGATGATTAACCCAATGTTGTTAAACTTGGTTTCTTCTTTGGTATTAGCAGATTCATCACCATAAGGCAGCTTAAATTCATCATTCACTAAGCTTGGGATCTTTTCAGACGGTACGGCTATCGGTGTTTGGCCTTGTTTGAGTTCCCGCTTGATGCGCTCTTCGATGGTTTCAAGTTTTGCGGTCGAGCCTGATGCATAGTGAGCTTGTTGTTCACTAATACCTGTGCGCTTATCTGTCATACTACCGAGAGAGATAACCACTCGGCTTTCAAAGGTCGGCAGACCTTTGTTTTGACGTTCCTGCATGATTTGGTTCAGTACGTCTTTATAGCGAACAGCCATATCACGCCCGTCACATACCAGCATGGCTTTAAAGCCGCGAGGCTTCACACTTGATAGAAAATGTTCGACGAGATGGCGAGCATTCTCCTCAATACGCCCGATAGCACCACGACGTTTTTTGAGTAACTCTTGCTTTAGCTTTTTCTTACGGGCTAAAGGCTCATTACCAAATTCATCCTCAAAAGCTTGTTTTAGCTTTCCGTCGCTACCCCATTGCGCCATACCTTCAAGATATTTAATAGGCAGTGTCGCACCATCTGCAACCGCCTCGTCGAGGCGGTAAGTATCGATGTACTCTTTACCGCCAAATGTACCCAAGGTTTCTTTATCGTCTTTAAAAAGCGGGGTGCCAGTAAAAGCTATGAACTTCGCATTAGGTAAAGAAGCACGCATGAATGCAGCAAGGAATCCATACTGACTGCGGTGAGCTTCATCAACCATCACGAAGAAGTTTGGCTTGGTACTCAGAACACGAAAATCAACTTTCTCTTCGCTAACGAGTTCCCATTTAGCTTTTTTAGGGTTGCCATTAGCATCAGTTTGACCGTGAAGAACATTGTTCTCCTTTAAAATCCAGCATTGTTCTTGCCCAGAATCATCCTTTCTCAAAACGCGTCTGACACGACTTTTAGAGTTTGCAATCGAATCCTCATCTTCAGACTCTTTTGCGGCCTGTATCTGCTTACCATCGCTTTCTTGAAACTTTTGAACGGTCGAAGTGAAAATGGTGCCGTAGTCATTGCTGAGCATGGCTTCTAGCCCAGCGACGGAATCTGCTTTAATCGATTCAAGACCGACATTAGTAAAGGTATTGTGGATCTGACGGTCAAGGTCAGTGCGGTCGGTAAGAATCAAAATACTTGGGTTATTGAAACCAGAAATTTCGGCTCGCATTAAACGGGCAAGTAGTGCCATCGTCAGTGATTTACCACTCCCTTGTGTATGCCAAACCACGCCGCCAAGTTCTTGGCCTAATAGCTGTGGGTCTTTACCCTGTAGACGGAGTAGCGTCTTCTCTACTGCACGCCACTGTTGGTAACGTGGCAGCTTCTTGATCATGACGCCTTTTTCAATTTCATACATAGGGTAGAAGCAGACTAAACGCACGAAGCGGGAAGGCTCGAATAATGCCCACAGTAGCTTGTCTTGTTCTGTAGGTTTCTTTCCTAATCGATTTTCTAACTCGGTAAGAACAATGTTCTCATCAGGCTTTGTCGGATCAAATTTGTAAGTCAGATAGAACTGTTCTGGCGCATAGATCGCGCCATACTTGGCTTGGCTGCGGTTAATGGCGGCACAAACCATATTAAAGGCAAAATGCTGTGTAAAGGTGCCTTGGTAGCCATCAATTTGTGCAATGCCTTTGCTGAGCTTAATTGAGCTGTTTTTACACTCAATCAAGCCAAGGGGTAAGCCATTAATGAATAACAGTAAATCGGGTTTAAAAAGTTCATCGTTAGCATTTTTGCCGACGTACTGATCTACCACATGGAATAAGTTACCCTCGGCACCTGTTTGGTTGATAAAACGGACGCTACGAGGCTGACCATTTTTGTCTTTTTGTTGCAGGTTCGATTGAAACAGAACATGCTTCCAGAACGCATAGTTTGCCAGCATTAAGTCGCTGTTATGCTCAAACCATATGTCTCTAAGCTGTTTGATCGCTTTGCTTGCACCGTTCGGAACTTCGGCCAGCCAAGGGTTAAGGGCGTGTAACCTGTCAGTTAACACCGACTCTAGAATTACAGGCTCGGTCTTGTGAGCTTGCTCTACATCTCGACCTTTAATATGCTGATAACCAAGAGTTTTTAACCATTCAACCGCTGGGCGTTCTACCCCAACTAGCTCTGGATTCGATGACTCTGCCTGACCTGACATACCTTATTCCTTTATTTATTGTTATTCATTTTTTATTGTTCATTTAAATTACATTTTTTTGTTTTTTTAGATGCCTTCGTTGAAGGCATCATAGAGCGATAGCTAAGCTGCTTCAGTCTCCTCAACAGGAACTCGCCATTCGCCCGTAAGTAGCTTCTGCATTAATCCTTTTTTCAGTCTTTGAGTTTCAGCTTTTTGTTGCTTAAGAAGACCTAACTTTGCATCCACACACTCTAGAATCTTGGCAATTCCTAACTGCTCGCAGAACGATGGGATCGGTAGTATGAGTTCAGATACAACTTTCCAGTCAGCTCTGGGCATCTTAGTACCACAAGACTTGTTTGCTTCATTAATAAACCTTTCGCTTTGTATAAAATAAAACCAAAAGTCATTGTGAAGTACTTTATTATCAGTTGTTTTCATTACCCAAATTTCGGAACTACACACTCCATTGAAGTTCGGCTTTGCGAACTTCTTGAGGTAAGGGCGAAGTTTTCCAAAAAGTACGTCACCCTTTGCAAAACAGTTTTTTGTACTAGCGAGTTCTAACGAGTTAACAGTACCAAGTATTTCACCGCTTCCTTGCGATAAATGCTCTAGTTCAATACAAGGCAAGCTCTCTGTTTTTATCTTGGGATCATACTTAGGTGATTTTATTGAAACTAAAGATTTTACGGGTGCATATTTCCAGGCTCTTGGAATCTTACCAAATGGAGAGTTTTGAAACTCAGTATGTGGTTGCCAGTCCCCATTCTCGTCTTGAACACCTATACCCTCTGAAAATAGCTTTTGCATTATGCCTGTTTTCAGCTTTTCGGTTTCTTCAATTTTCTGGTCGATAAGGTCGATTTTCTTATCAACTGTTGAAAGAACTTTCGCGATTTTTTGTTGTTCTACGAAGGGGGGACAAGCGATAAGATAAGACGCAATGAAATCTCTACCAACACGTTTTTGTCCTGCTGTACCTGTCATATTCATTTCACCTTTGACTCTAAAGTTATGAGTCGTTGTGATGTGGTGAATGAACTCGGGGCATCCCTTCTGCTCTTTTGCTCTAATTACATGAAACTCGGTACTACCAAAGCCAGTGCCATTTGTTAAGTTGGAAATTAACGCCCCTTTGCCATTTTCGAAACAAGGGGTGATTTTAGCAACGAGAACATCATTATCTTGAAAAGAGGTAAATCCTTTTTTAACTTCGCCATATAGACGATTTGTTGTGTTCATCAGTTTTGCGGATTCAGAAACGTCTGTCATGCCAACAAAACTAACCTCAATATCATCAGAATCAAGTTTTATAGGTTTAGGGTTAATATCCGCGATTTTGTTTAGACTAGTGCATGACCAATCTACTGGGATTTTACCGATGTCTGACTCTTTAAGCTTTGTTTCAATCCAAATGCTCATAACCTTAAACCTCTTTTAGTAAGCTTAAGTAAGAAGATAGCTTTTTATCGGTTTGAATTAGTTCTTGATCAATTCTAGAAAGATTTTTCCAAACATCTGCGACGTTGATTTTGTCTTCTTCTTCTGATGTATCGATATAGCGGCTGATATTGAGATTAAAGTCATTCTGCTTGATTTCAGTGATATCAACGACACGCAGGTACTTATCAACAGTGACCGAGTTCAGCAGGTCCGAAAGTTTATCTTCCGTTTGCTCTCCTGCATCAATTAATGTTTGTTTCGCTTTGCTGTACTCGGTCGTGATGCGCTTGATATCGCCTCCACGAAGGAAGTTCATCGCTTTACCTTCACCAAACTCGGCGGACGCATCCACGAAAATAACCTTGTTCTTCAATGCAGCAGGTTTGTTTTTATTGATGATCAATACCGCAGCAGAAATGCCAGTGTTGAAGAACAGTTTATCTGGTAAACCGACCACACCTTCAATTAAATCACCTTTGATATTGTCTTGACCGACAAGTAAGCCCTTACGAATATTACCTTCATCTCCCTCACGGAACAGCACACCATGAGGGACTACAACGCCGATACGACCATCGTCTTTTGTTGAGGCAATCATATGCTGAATAAAGGCAAAGTCTGCTTTAGTTCGTGGAGCTGTGCCAAGCCCAAAGCGACCAAATGGATCTTTTAGGTCGGAACTATATTTTACATTTCTTTCTTTACCTTTTTGGTCAACAATTTTCCCGTCGTTTAGCTCTAACGGTTCCCACCATTTATCTTGAGAAAAAGGAGGGTTCGCAATGACTCTATCAAAAGTCATTAAGCCATTTTGGCTTGTTGTATGTCTTGGGTTAACTAACGTATCACCGCGTTGAATATCGCCATCTAGGTTGTGCAAGAACATGTTGAGTTTGGCAATTGCCCATGTTCCTAGGTTCTTCTCCTGACCGTAAAGTTTACAGTTAGGTTTACCCATGATGGTGCCATTCTCGTAGTTCTCTTTAATGTGACGAGCTGACTCAACCAACATGCCGCCACATCCACAGGTCAAATCGTAAATCTCATGGCCTGGTTGTGGGTCAATCAGCTTAACGATAAGTTCTACCACTTCGTGAGGGGTGTAGAACTCGCCACCTTTCTTGCCAGCATCATCAGCAAATTTACCAATCAAATACTCGTACGCATCACCAAGTAGGTCGGCTTTGTAGAGGTTTTTATTGCCCAGCTTGTGTTGGTTAAAGTGGCGGAGTAGGCGAGTCAGTAGCTCATTGCTGAGCTTCTCTTTATCACCGAACTGAATGGCGGTAAGCACTTTTTCTAGTGATGGGTTTTGATGTTCGATTTCAGCAAAGGCTTCATCGATGAACTCACCAATATTTTCCGTTCTTTCGATCAGCTTGTTCCAACGTGCATACACAGGAACGAATTGCTCTGGGTTATCTTCCTGAATGAGCGCCATTGCTTCTTCAGCGTTGCAACCTTCTTCTTCCATCACGGCTTCTACACGCTCGTCAAATACGTCTGAAAGACGTTTTAAGAACAGGAGACCAAAGATATAGTTTTTGAAGTCTGAGCTATCTACGGTGCCACGCATGATGTTTGCGCTGCCCCAAAGCCATGTCTTTAGCTCTTCAAGGCTGATTTTTTCTACTGCGGTATTGGTTGTCATAAGAATCTCTTAAACGTTCACGGCTCGCTCAGAATCTTGGTTTGAGCGAAGAACAAAATTATGGGCATTATAACGCAACAAGCGTTGATTGAGAGGCTTTAGATTCAGGAATTGAGCGATGTGGTAAGATTATGATTTGATAGGGGATACTCCCTGCTACCTTATGAGTGTCGTGGTAGCAGGGCGGTGTTGGCTGTTAGGCTGCGGACTTGGTAGTTTCGGATGGGGCTGAATTAAAGCAAGCATAATTACGAGCGTTTTTATGCATCTCTACTTTTGCTTTTTTGCTACTGCTGCGGAATGTCCCAACTTCGAAGCCCAATGAGTTTAAGAGTCTTTTAAGGTATGACGTCGCCTTGTTTGGTTTTGCCTCCTGATGAAGAGGCTTGGTAATGTGTAAGCCATCTTTAAAAGCCCAGTTTAATACCTCTTGCTTCAAATAGCAGGCTTTTACAATCTGGCGAACATCGTCTTTGTGAATCCAAAAAGCGTCGCGTTCGACAGAAAACCCATACTTTCTCAAAATATTGTCATAGATGAACATCGCGGCAGAATGGTGCTTGTCTTCGATTTCCACTTTGTCACTAGAGCGATTCACGAACGGGAATGAATCAAACACACTTCGATTGGCTAAGAACTTGAAGTGGAAGTTAACGTCATCTTCTGTAACTTTTTTCACTCCGTAATCCCGTTTGATCTGAAACTTAGTTAAAGAAGCGTTATCAGAAGACGTCCTTCTGTCTTTAGTCCATAACCAGGAAGCTTGTTCTTGAGTTAAATCAGGTGAGGATACAATCGCTTGCACTTCTAACTCTTTGTACGCTTTGGCTGCCAGAGTAGCACTCTTTTGAGCAAACAGTTGTGCTGTAAAAGAGGATGGGGCCGATGTAGTCATAAAACCGAGTTCTTCCAACGTTAAATGTAAATGTAAGGCTAAAGGAGCGAAGAAGCGCTTTTTAACGTTGTTGAATGCAATGTTCAACTTGTCAGTTGGCTGGACATGGACTGTTGGTTTGTACGTCGTCTCTTTGGCATGTGGCGTAATGAAATCTTTGTATGCATCAACGGCAAACCAAATTTGTTTTGCTGTACGAAATCGACGTGCGAAATTAATCAGCTCTAACGGTGTTAGTGTCTTATCGCAGAAAACCACAACCTTGTTAGTAAAGTGCGTAGTAATTGAAAAGCCTGAACTTAAGCAAGGAGATGCCATGATTGCGTTATACTTCTTAATCTCTTCGTTTGGATTCTCCAAAAAGGCTTTTTGAGCAGGCATGTCTTTATTGTGAGCGTGAATAATTAAGACCCCGTCTTTTAGTGCTTCTTCTTCACAATCTAGCCTATTAGAATCTTTATAGCCCAGTGATTGGGTTACCTGGCGAAGTGTGACGAGAGAGTCAAACAGGAATACTTTATCTTTCTTAGTAAGCTGCTCTTTGAGATAAACGTTGGAGAGGTACTGGTTTTTATCTGTGATCACAGCTTTGATTGAAGAGTACGGATTTTCTTTACAATCCAATAGTGTCACTTCGCTTCTTAACTCTTTGATATAACCCAAGCTGATGTCTGAAAGATCAGCATCACCCACAATCAATTGTGGGACATTACGAATGGCTTCTGACAAGCTTTCAAAAACTTGTTGCTTTGGCAACTGTTTACTTGGTTCAGAACATACGACAGTCGTCAGTACTTTTTCGAACTCATCAATGATAAGAATATCCGCCTGATTAAGCACAGAGCGAATATGAGATTTCCAAATGCTGTTTACAACAACCCCCATCGCATCCGCCTGTTCTAGCTCGCATAAATCTTGGTTGTAGCTGACTGCGAGATTGTCATTGCAGTATTGTTCGACCAGTGCAGTCAGGTAAGACAGGTAAACGATCTTCTTGTTTTTGCTTCGAGCCGCTTTCGCTAATGGACCAAATAGATGCTTGGTCTTCCCTGTGCCTGTTGCCGCTCTTACTGCAAGAGTTTTGCTGTCGTTGATAAGCTGTGAGCACAGCGGAGAGCGCAATGAATCAACGGTGATGGTCTTAGTTTGAAGAGTTGGAGACATGAATTTTCTCACTCTATTGCGATTCTGTTCGAGTTGCTCATCAAGTGCAGCTCTCAATAACTCAATACTCTGAACGCCCTGTAAATCTGACAGAAAGGTGTTAACACATGCCTCGGTTGTGCTGTTTGTAAGCGGAACAGTACGAATCAATTGTCTGGAAAGCCACTGCGATGTCTCTTTGCACGGTGATAGAGAGTTGCAAAGGGTTAGATAAGTCACAGTGCTTCTAAAGTTCTCTAAGCTGTAGTAAATCCCTGTCGCGCTATCTAACATTGGAACACGATTTCCACAGTAGTTGCTTTTCATTAATCTAGCCGTTTGAGTCGGGAACAGCTTTGAATCGGCGACTAATGTAATCGTATAGCCAGCATCTAGATAATATCGGACGACATCCATCGCATTGCTTCTGTCGTTGCGTAGAGCAACGACTCGATGATCATTCGAGCGATGCTGAAGGCACGGGTCGAGCATAATGAAAACTGACTTAGCTTTTGAGGTTTGAAGTAGAGTGTGTTCTGTAGCTTGAGATTGCGCGATGACGTTCATTTATTCTAATTCCTGCTTGAACGTAAAAGTGCAAAATTTCTAGATAATATATATAACTAAAAAATTCTGCACTTTTACCAGCATGCTAAAGCATGCAGTAAACGATTGATTTATTTGTGCTTAGTGAGATTTTTTAGTTATGCGGCTAGTGCATAGAGACTGTTGTCGAAAAGAGACTGTCTTTGCTCAACAAGATGAGAAACGGTTTGCTGTAGATCTTTGCCTAGTGCCATGGCTGCGATAATTGCATCGACCTCATGAGACAAGAAACCAACAGAGTTTGCGCCTAAAGGAATTGACGGTGGGAAAGTTCCATCATTGATTTTGCGATGGAGAGTCGCTCTTGAGAAGGGTACGCGTTGTAGAACGTCAGATTTACGTACGATTTTTAGAAGAGGAGTTGTATTTACAGACATAACGATAACCTATGTTAATTCATGTCTAGCACCGCCTTCATATTCTAATACTTACACTGATCCACTGAAATTTAACTTCAGCAAAGCAATAATAACCTAGGACTGAAACCTTTATGTTGGTAACAGCCTCACCCTTCGCAACAGGAGGGAAGGTGTTGTGTATGTAATAAAATAAATAAGTCTTTAAAAAAGACTCAGAAAGTTAAGTTAGTGCTAAAACAATCAAAAATAGTTAAACCGAAGTTTAACGAGCATAAGGCTGTTGCCGCGGAGCGGACTTTAAATGTCTGTTTCCTATGTAAAAATTAAATATTTAGACGCGATTTAAAATAATGTGGATGATTCTCATCGTCAATACAAAATCACCCACATCTCACTAAAACTGTGATATTTGTCACTTAAATTTTTGGTTTTGCTATAGTATTGGCGTTTTTAGAAGCATCAAGTATGAAATTGCTCCACCATTCCATTATCTTGCGACGTTCTTCCAAGTATTCAGCATTGTTGTAGATGTCACGAATCGTGTTCTTGTCTACGTGTGCTAGACACAGCTCAATAGCATCTTTGTTAAAGCCCTGTTCGTTGAGCGCTGTACTGCCAATGGAACGCATACCGTGACTTACTAGCTTTCCTTTCATCCCAGCACGTTTTAGTGCGGCGTTGACGCTCTGGCTGTTCATGTGCTGATCAACTGATGTTGAACTGGGGAAGACATAGCGTTGTCCGTAGGAGATGGGCTTCATAAAGTTTAAAAGCTGAATAGAAGCATCTGAAAGAGGGATTTTGTGGTCGCGCTTCATTTTCATTTTATCCTTGCTAATGACCCAAAGTTTGTTTTCGAAATCAATTTCACTCCATTCTGCAGCGGCACATTCAACAGGACGGGTCAAGGTGTGGAGTTGGAATTCAAAAGCGCAGCGGGTGGCAAGCTTGATATTGGCTAACGACATCGCTTGCATAAGAAGATGAAGTTCGTCTGGGCTGATAGTACTCATGTGATCAGCTTTCGACTTTTTAAAAGCATGCTTTATCCCGAATAGTGGGTTGGACTGAATCTTTCCGCAATTCACCGCGTAGTTCATCACTTCATTTATTCGCTGACATACTCGTTTAACTGTCTCTAATGCGCCCTTTGCTTCCACAGGCCGTAAGACTTGAATCACTATCGGGGCAGTTAATTCACTTATCGGCATGTTACCGAGGTTAGGAAAGATATGTAGCTCCAGAGAGCGCCAGATATCGCTGGCATAGTCTTCGGAAACGTCATGCTTTTTTACTTCAAACCATTCTTCGGCAACGGATTTAAGAGTTGATGACTGAGCTATCTGTGCGGTAATGAGTTGGTTATCTCTGTGGGTTTTTGGATCAATGCCTTCAGCGACTTGCTGGCGCATCTCTCTTGTTTTTTCTCTCGCAGATGCGAGAGTGATATCAGGAAATGCGCCGAGGCTGATGTTCTTACGTTTTTTAGTAGTTGGATGGATGTAGTTGAAAATCCAAAGTTTTGCGCCATTCGGCTTTATACGTAAGTACAGACCATTGCCATCTGCAAGCGAATACTCTTTCTCTAAGGGCTTAGCTTTGGTTACTTGAGTTGGTGATAAAGGCTTGATTTGCTTAGCCATTTTAATAGTTCCTTTCTGATGTAACACCAATTTGTGTTGTTATTGGTTAGTGTTACGCAGAATGTTACTAAATGACTGAGATTAAGTGAATCTCGATGAGACGCCCTGAACCACTTAAAGCTAGATAGGACAAGGGGTTAGAAAAGAAAACGGGACGTCCTGAGACGTCCCGTTACTAGTGATTGGTGGAGCTGGCGGGAGTTGAACCCGCGTCCGAAAACCGTTCATCATTGGTACTACATGCTTAGTCGATCTTTAATTTCGCCACCCACCTGCGAACCGACACGCTAATGAATGACTAGCCTGAATTAAAATTCGCCGTTCATCTCTCAGGCGGGAGAATCCGGGCTAGCGCGTTTGGGTTTGATCCCTCGTTATTCCCCGTCTTACGTGCGGAAGCTAGGGCGAGAGAGCTCTGAGCAGGTTATTAAGCTGCTAGTGCGTAGTTTTCGTCGTTTGCGACTATTTTTTTGCGGTTTGTTAACGAGGCCTACCGCACCTCGGCATGCACCTCAGACTTCTGAATTCCCGTCGAATCCTAAATCAGCCCCAGGTAATATTCGCATAGTAACAGAAAAGCATTGGCTGTCCAGTACTATGCGTTTAAGTGGTCAAGATTAACGCAGTGTACTCTTCATTACGCGTGCTTTCTCTCTTGCCCAGTCTTTTTCTTTTAAATCCGTACGTTTATCGTGCAGCTTTTTACCTTTTGCTACGCCAATTTTTAGTTTCACCCAAGAGCGAGACCAGTACAGAGAGAGCGCCGTTAATGTCATACCTTCACGGTTCACACGTCCGAATAGGTTGTCTAGTTCACGACGACTCATTAGTAGTTTACGCACACGTGTGGGGTTCGCCACAACGTGTGTCGATGCCTGATTTAAAGGAGTGATTGTCATGCCACTCACAAAGGCTTCACCGTCACGCATAAATACGTAACTTTCAGAAATATTGGCTTTACCTTGGCGAAGGGCTTTCACTTCCCAACCTTGGAGCTCCAAGCCAGCTTCGATTTCATCATCGATGAAATACTCGTGGCGAGCTTTTTTATTCAGCGCGATAGTATTGCTACCCGCTTTTTGTTTCGTTTTTTTCTTTGCCATAATAGCGACATTATACGGGTTGGATATCGGATAGGAAATCCTTTTATTTGCGCAATCGTGGAATAAAAGTAAAATTGGCAGGAGCTTTAAATCTGTACATGTATCGATAGGAGTATGTATGAAGCAAGTCAGCCGTTCTGCGCTTGTGTCTTTTAGTGCTGAACAGATGTTCAATCTGGTTAACGATGTTGCTAAATACCCTGAGTTTCTGCCTGGTTGCTCGGGCTCTAGAATCATTGAGTCTTCGGGTAATGGTATGGTGGCTTCTGTCGATGTGGCGAAGGCTGGTATCAGCAAAACGTTTACTACTTCAAATGAGCTGATCCCAGGCCAAGCAATTATGATGAATTTGGTGGATGGTCCGTTTAAGACATTGCGTGGTGGTTGGATTTTTACCGCGCTAGATGAGCAAGCTTGCAAGGTTGAGCTAAAGCTTGAGTTTGAATTCTCAAGTAAAATGATTGAGATGGCCTTCGGTAAGGTTTTTAACGAGCTTACCAGTAACATGGTAAATGCATTCACTAAACGCGCAAAACAGGTCTACGAGTGTTATGAGTATTGAGTCAGATATGATTCACGTAGAGGTTGTCTATGCTCTTCCTCATGAACAGCGTGTATTTAATTTAGTGGTGAATAATCACGCAACGGTAGAAGAGATCATTCGACAATCTGGCGTGTTAGAGTTATACCCTGAAATTGATTTATCTAAGAATAAAGTGGGTGTGTTTAGTCGTAATGTGAAGTTAGATGCGACCGTTCGAGATCGAGATCGAATAGAGATATATCGTCCGTTACTCGCAGACCCGAAAGAGATTCGTCGTAAGCGGGCGGAGCAGGCTAAAGCCGAGGGGAATGCAGACCCAGTCACCGGTGGTAAGCCTAGCTCTGTACGTAAGAATAAGTAGACTTGATATCAATCCCAATGGATGGCGTCATTGATTCAAAGTGTGATTGCGCGATATCTAGATAATAAAAAACCTCTCATGTGAGAGGTTTTTTGCAAAAGTCGTTTACTGAATCTGTTCGTAAAAAGCGTCACTTTTTGGGAAGTCACCACTGATATCTGCGAGTGTGCCTTGATCGTTAAAGTTAACGATCAGGTCTTTTTGCACTGGATCACCGTGACCAGGAGTATGGTGATAAATGTAGTACCAAGTGTTTGGGTAGCCGTTTTCAATAAGCATTGGCGACCCTAGTACGAAGCGAACCTGTGCTTTAGTCATCCCAAACTTTAATTTATCTACCGCACTTTGTTCTACATAGTTGCCTTGGTTGATATCAATGCGATAAACCAGTTTTTCCAATACCGAACATCCTGTCAGCAATGTCATTGCTAATGGTACGGCAACTAACCACTTCTTTAATTGCATAATAATTTCTTAGTAACCTTTAAAATACTGCGCTGATAATAAACAAGCTCGACGCAGATGTAAAAAGCTATGCGTCGTATGATAGGAAATCTGACAACGAATTTTGAGTTGAGTTGCATTTATTGATTCTCTCACATGTATGTTTATGTCGATGAGCGATTTTCTATCCAGTTTAAGCGGTAACTAATGACAAATAGCCAAGTTATTGAGCTATGGGGTGGCACTGACCATTATTTCGAAAGGGAATCAGAACCCAAGCACTTTGATATGGTGATGGGGGAGGTAGAGTCACGGAGTAGTGTTCGTGACTCTATCTTTGAAAGAGCATGGCTAAGCGGCGATGAGGAGCTCTTTGGCGTTTGCAAGGGTAGAATCTGTAATTTGGCTACCTCCAAGTAGGCGAGCTAATTCTGCCACACGTTGTTGTTCATCTAATGCGTGCATTTGTGTTTCGGTTTGGCCAGCTTTTGTTTGTTTAGCCACGAACATTTGTTGATGGCCACAACCTGCAACTTGAGGGAGGTGAGTGACACACAATACCTGAGTAGACTCGCCAAGCTTGCGTAGCATTTTGCCGACTACAGCTGCTGTTGGACCACTAATACCGACATCCACCTCATCGAAGATCAAGCTTGGTGTATCCACTTTCTGAGCGGTAATCACTTGGATAGCTAATGAGATGCGTGATAGCTCACCGCCTGACGCAACTTTTGCTATAGGTTGCAATGGCTGTCCTGGGTTGGTCGATACTAAGAAGCACACACTGTCCATGCCAAGTGGTGATGGGTGCGTGTTTTCATTGCTGACTTCGATATTGAATACCGCTTTTTCCATGCTCAATTCGTGCATGCTTTGTGTGATCAGTTTGTTCAGTTCTTTTGCGTAACGGCTGCGTGATTTGTGTAGTTTTTCTGCTTGGTTTAGGAAGCTTTGGTACTTTTGTTCCACTTCTTGCGCGAGTTCATCTAAACGTTCATCAGAGCAATCTAACGCTTCTACTTGGGCCAGAAGATCTTGGTGATGTTGGTATAGTTCTTCTGGCATCACGTGGTGTTTGCGAGCAACAGACATCACTTTAGAAAAACGTTCTTCTACATAAGCCATACGAGCAGGATCCACATCGATGCCATCTAGATAACTGCGTAATTCGTTCTTCGTTTCTTCCAGTTGAATCATCGCTTCTGACAACATGTTGGGTAGCTCAGATAGCTTTTCATCTAACTCAGCTAGTTGAATTAGGGAGTGATTGGCCGATTGCAAAATACCAAGCGCATTGACTTCTTCACCTTCGTAAATAAGTTCGATGGCTTGCTGACAGGTAGTGGCGAGTTCACCACTATTGGATAGTCGTTTATGCTCTTGCTCGAGCTCTGCAAATTCTTCTTCACCTAGCGATAACTCATTTAGTTCTTTGATTTGGTATTCAAGCAACTGTTTTTGCGCCTGGTTTTGCTGGCTATTTTCTTTTAGTTGCTTGAGGTTATTGTCTGCCTGACGCCAATGCTGGTAAGCACTTCGTGTGCTTTTTAGTAGGTTTAGATGACCTGCATATTGGTCGAGCATAGCCATTTGGTGTTCGCTTTTCATCAATTGATGATGAGCGTGTTGCCCATGGATATTGATCAGCAGTTGCCCTAAAGATTTGAGCTGTGATAGTGGGACAGGACTGCCATTAATGAAGGCTCTTGAGCGACCTTCTTTTGTGATGATGCGACGCAAAATACATTCACTGCCATCAAGCAGATCGTTATCTTCTAGCCAACGCGTTGCATGTAGGTTGTTGTCCAGTAAAAAAGCGGCACTAACTTCGGTTTTTTCTTCACCTTGTCGAACCATGCCAGCATCGGCTCGTCCGCCTAAGCAGAGCCCTAAAGCATCGATAGCAATGGATTTACCCGCGCCTGTTTCACCTGTGATGGTGGTCATGCCCTTAGACAGCTCGAGTTGTAAAGACTTAACAATCGCAAAATTATTAACACTTAGATGAGCCAGCATTTTTATTTACCTGTATAACTGAACAATACTGTATAAGAGAACAGTATATACTGTTTCTTTATACAGTAAAGACAGGTGAGAAAAAATTTCTGTGTGGGGTGCTTTTTTGTGATGAAGTGGGAAAAATGAGCCGAAGTGATTACAACGACTCATTAAAATTGAACAGGTTACGGACGAGTTGGGTTAATCGTGAGCGGCTCTAATGTGACTACTGCATTCACACCAGCACCTGGATGATCCACGTATGATGTGTCTTGCATTAGTGTGTAGTAAACGTCGACGAAGTCATCATCATTCGTTAGGACGCCGTCAGGGATCGTGTCGATGATCTTATTCGTGATTTGCGGAATAATCGCGTAAGCCTGAACTTCTGGATCTGGAATCGCTTTCAATACTTCTTCGGCAACTTGAACAAGGAGTTTTGCCAACTGTTTATAGTCTGTACCATCATCTTGTTCCATGAGCACGATATCTGCAGCGCCCCAGCGGTAACGAGACCAGTGAATAATGATCTGATTTGGGTAGTAATCTTGGTTATCGTAGTCTAAGTATGGAAGCTCCACTAAATCGAGAGTAGGTTCATCACGACTTGGATTGACGCCCGTTACGATAGCGTAGATTTCTGCCTTGCCAGAGATCCAAGGTTCTTTGTCATCGGCTAGACGGATCTTTTTCAACTGCGTTGTTTGAATTGGAGCCGCTTCGCCCACAGTGCTACTTGACAATAGCGGTGCATTTTGGCGTTGTTCATCAGCAATATATGGTTGAACTAAAGCTGGCTGACCGAGTTTTTTCATCTCAGCTTGCATAGCTTGCAAGCCTGCTTTTAGCTCTGCAGAGCTGTTGTTATCAACAACGAGTACAGGTACATCTGGGAGTTGGTAAACATCGAGTTGATGGATGTTGCCATACACATCAAATGCTTCGATGTATTGCCAATTCTCATCATCACCACTTGGTTCAAATGCAAATAATGGCTCGACCTCGCCACTTTGCCATGCTGTTATCATGCTCTCATTCGCTAAACGAACTTCCAGCAACTGATCTGAGTATTCAGAAATACCTTTCCAGCTACGAATTTGAGTGTCAGCTTGTACAAGCTGGCGGCTGAACTCTGAGTTAGGGTTTTGCTTAACAAATGCTGATACAGAGACGTTAGTCTGTTGCGGAGTAATATCTCTTCTCAGCATGGGTTCAATGGCAGCATAGTTCTCACTCAATTGTTGAGCTAGGGCCCGTTTCGTCTTAGTGATATCTTCCGCTTTTGCATTGGATACACTGTTGACTTGCGTTTCCTCTGATTGGCAGCCAATAAGTGCTAATGTACTGAGAACAGACAGAATGATGGTTTTCTTCATAATATGTCCTTTATTGATTTTATGAAATAGAGTTAATACTCTATTCATGGTGAGAATATCACCGGACATAGATCATTGAATTTGCTTTTCTATCTTTTGTGTAAACTTTGCCCACAGGATCAAAATTTATAAACTTCTCTTTAATGACAGCAAATATCGTGTCGCCTCACTACTTTGTGTCTATTTCTTGTCTAAGAAAGCCAAAAGCCAGTGGCAATTAAGCTGCTGGCTTTTTTATTGAAGTTATTGCCCTGAGTAACAAGTGTTAGAACAATTTACTAGACCAACCAAGCTTATTCCGTAAGACGTGATAGTAGCTGTAGTCTTTTGGATGGATGAGCTTTAGCACATTTGGACTTTGATAGATGTGGATTTCGTCTCCTGGAGAAACAGGGAGAGACACTTGTCCATCACAGCTAACTTCTTGTGTTCCTCGGTTCTCTGGTGACACCACCAATTTAATTCGACGCTTTCCATCAACCACCAAAGGTCGACTCGACAAGGTATGAGGAAACATTGGCACGAGTGAAATGGCATTCAAGCTAGGCGAAAGAATTGGACCACCGCCAGAAAGCGAATATGCGGTCGAGCCCGTTGGTGTGGAAACAATCAAACCATCGGCTCGTAAAGAGAAGGCGAAGCTTTCATCAATGTACACTTCAAATTCAATCATATGGGCAATTTGCCCTGGGTGAAGTACAGCTTCATTTAGCGCAGCGTTGTGGCTTTTAATTTGCCCGTGACGGTGTACTTCCGCTTCTAAGAGAAAGCGCTCTTCTTCAATATACTCACCGTCGAGTACCGCTTGCAGAGACGCTTGGAACTCGTCTGGGTTTAAGTCAGTTAAGAAGCCCAGGTTTCCACGGTTCACCCCTATGACTGGTACATCAAATCGGGATAAAATTCTTGCCGCGCCTAGCATGTTGCCATCCCCACCAACCACAATGGCTAGATCGGCATTTTTTCCTAGTTCAACTAAACTGGCAAATTGACTCTGCGGGATATCATCCAGTATTGCGGCAAGGCGATCGTCAATAAATACTTTATAGCCTTCAGAGGTCAGCCATTGGTACAACTCTTTATGAGTTTGAATTGCTTGTTGATCTCTTGGTTTTCCGATAATCGCGATCACGTTACATGGATTTTTCATAGCATTTCCGCATTAAAGAGGCTTGAATCAGGAATCTTCATCCCCATAATAATGGCAAGTCACCTAAATATGCGAATTTTTATGTGGTTAAAGCCCGCAAAAACGCGCATGGCTTTAAGGGCATTATGTTGAATTCTGGAGATATCATGAGCAACGAAGAAAACAAAGTTACAGAAGAAGAGCTTGATCAAATCATCGAAGAGGCTGAAAAAGTAGAAGCTGAAGCACAAGAAGTAGAAGCTGAGCTTGAAGAAATTGGTGATGAGACAGACGCTAAGATTGCTCAACTAGAAGCGGCACTATTGTCTAGCGAGGCAAAAGTAAAAGAGCAGCAAGATGCGGTGTTGCGTTCTAAAGCTGAAGTAGAAAACATGCGTCGTCGTACTGAGCAAGAAATCGATAAAGCACGTAAGTTTGCGTTGAACAAGTTTGCCGAAGAGTTGCTTCCTGTTATTGATAACCTAGAGCGTGCAATTCAAGCGGCAGATACAGAGAATGAAACGGTTAAGCCGTTCCTAGAAGGTGTTGAGTTAACACACAAAACGTTTGTCGACGTTGTGGCGAAATTTGGCTTGAAAGCAATCAACCCTGAAGGTGAAGCATTCAACCCAGAGTTCCATCAAGCGATGTCGATTCAGGAAAGCCCTGATCATGAATCAAACACAGTTATGTTTGTTATGCAAAAAGGTTACGAACTAAACGGCCGTGTGATTCGTCCGGCAATGGTAATGGTTGCTAAATAACCTTAACTGCCTGTTTTCAAATATAAAGCGCCCATCATTTTTTGATGGGCGCTTTTTTGTTTTAAACGTAAGTTGTTGTAATGAGCTTCATTGTATATCGATAAAATGGAAGTTTGATCCCCTTCATATTTTTTCTTATTGGTTAATTATTTTCCTATAGGAGATTTCTTCTCATCTCACTGCGTGTTTATGAACGAAGAGGGCTATAAGTAATTGTAATCATTCGTTGTGTGAATGTTTGTCCTGCATAGGAATGTAAAGATAGTCATTTTTTCTACAACAATTCCGTTAACAAAAATGTAAATTATCACTTTATTTTGTAACCTTCGTGTGTATGATTTGCGACTAATGCTTTAAAAGTAAGCATATATAACTACAAAGATGTAAATAGCAAACACAACATATCGGAGATTTATAATGGATAAATCGCTTTCTAGTAAGATTTTTATAGGCTTGTTTGCCGGCCTTGTGCTGGGAACAGCAATTCAGTACTTATTTAGCGGTATTGCGATTTTTGATACATACCTACTTGGAGCAGCAGAAGGCGTTGGCGGCATGTTTGTCTCGCTGATCAAATTGCTTGTTGTTCCTTTAGTTTACGTTTCAATCGTATGCGGCATTGTTGACTTGAAAGACATCAGTGCATTTGGTCGTCTTGGTGGAAAAACTTTTACCCTCTACATTCTTAACACCATCATTGCGATTACGGCGGCTTTGACTGTTGGTTTGATTTTCCAGCCAGGAGCGGGTGCTAATCTGGCAGGAACGGTATCTGAGGCCGTACAGCTGACGACGACAGAAACGCCGGACATTTTCTCTCTAGTTGTTAACATTGTTCCTAGCAACCCAGTACAAGCGTTTGCTAACGGCGACATGCTGCAAATCATCTTCATGGCAATTCTGACAGGTCTTGCAATTCAAGCTTTGGATTCTCGTGGTGGTCCTGCCATCCGCACGTTCAAAATGGCAAATGAAATCATGATGAAACTGGTTGGGTTAGTGATGAGTCTTGCGCCATATGGTGTGTTCGCGCTAATGATTCAATTGGGTGCAACACTAAACGCCAATACATTGATGTCCGTGGCTGGTTATGTGGCCTTGGTGGTTGCGATGTTGGTGTTCTGGATCTTCTTCTTCTATCCAATGGCAGTAAGTCTTGCGACAGGGACCTCTCCAAAGACTTTCCTACGTGCAACTCGTGAGCAGATTCTGTTCTCTCTATCTACCGCGAGCTCAAACGCGACTATCCCGGTAACGATGCGTACACTGACAGAAAAGCTTCAGGTCTCTAAATCGGTTGCTGGCTTCGGTGTACCACTGGGCGCAACGATGAACATGTCTGGTGTGTCTATCTATATTGCTCTAGCAACGATGTTTGTTGCGAACGCTTTTGGCCAGCCAATTAACACCGCAGACATCTTCACGCTTGGTTTAACTATTCTTCTATTATCTATTGGTGCTGGTGGCGTTCCTGGAGGCGGCGTGGTAATGGTAGGCGTTTTGCTTCACCAACTAGGCTTACCACCTGAAGGCTTGGCAATTATTGCTGCGGTTGACCGTATTAATGACATGTTCTGTACGTCTTCAAATGTTGTGGGCGACACGGCGGTAAACACCATTGTTGCAAAAACAGAAGGTGAGATTGGTAAAGAAGAAGGCGTTGACGCTGAGCCTGCTCAAGCGAACGCATAATGTCTTGAATCATTTATTTTAACCCTAATATTGAAGCGAGCTCTTATGAGCTCGTTTTTTGTTTAGGAAGAGTCGGGCATAAATAAATTCATCTGGGAAATGGCGTTTTGTTGCGCTACAGCAGTGTGACGAGTTCCCAACTAATCAGAAAGAAACACATAAATTTCGAAAAAAGACGCTTTTTTTTAATTCTGCCCTTGAAAAGCATTTTGCCGCCCTTATCTATGTGGCATAGAGAAGCAAACATTGATTATTTTTGTTTGTGAGCAAGGGTTGAAACCCGATTCTCCTCCCCCCACATTGGGGTTATAACCAAACGAAAATAGAATTTATTCGGAGATAGCCAGATGGGTAAAATCATTGGTATTGACTTAGGTACTACTAACTCATGTGTTGCTGTATTAGACGGCGACAAACCACGTGTAATTGAAAACGCAGAGGGCGAACGTACTACTGCATCGGTTATTGCTTACACTGACGGTGAGACGCTAGTAGGTCAACCTGCGAAACGTCAAGCAGTAACTAACCCAGAAAACACGCTATTTGCAATTAAGCGTCTAATCGGTCGTCGTTTTGAAGACGAAGAAGTTCAGCGTGACATCCAAATCATGCCTTACAAAATCGTTAAGGCTGACAACGGTGATGCTTGGGTAGAAGCAAAAGGCCAAAAAATGGCAGCTCCTCAGGTTTCTGCTGAAGTTCTTAAGAAAATGAAGAAAACTGCTGAAGATTTCCTTGGTGAGGAAGTAACTGGCGCAGTTATCACAGTACCTGCTTACTTTAACGATGCTCAGCGTCAAGCTACAAAAGATGCTGGCCGTATCGCAGGTCTAGAAGTTAAACGTATCATCAACGAACCAACAGCAGCAGCGCTAGCTTACGGTCTTGATAAGAAAGGCGGCGATCGCACTATCGCGGTATACGACCTTGGTGGTGGTACATTCGATATCTCTATCATCGAAATCGATGAAGTTGAAGGCGAGAAAACATTCGAAGTTCTAGCGACTAACGGTGATACTCACCTTGGTGGTGAAGACTTTGATAACCGCCTAATCAACTACTTAGTAGACGAGTTTAAGAAAGAGCAAGGTATCGATCTTAAGAACGATCCACTAGCAATGCAGCGTGTTAAAGAAGCAGCAGAAAAAGCGAAAATCGAGCTTTCTTCTACTTCTCAAACTGACGTAAACCTACCTTACGTTACTGCAGATGCAACTGGTCCTAAGCACATGAACATTAAAGTGACTCGTGCAAAACTAGAATCTCTAGTTGAAGACCTAGTACAACGCTCTCTTGAGCCACTAAAAGTAGCTCTAGCTGACGCTGATCTATCAGTAAACGACATCACTGACGTAATCCTAGTTGGTGGTCAGACTCGTATGCCAATGGTTCAAGCGAAAGTTGCTGAGTTCTTTGGTAAAGAAGCGCGCCGTGACGTAAACCCTGACGAAGCAGTAGCAATGGGTGCTGCAGTTCAAGGTGGTGTACTTGCTGGTGACGTTAAAGACGTACTACTACTAGACGTAACTCCACTGTCTCTAGGTATCGAGACAATGGGTGGCGTAATGACTAAGTTAGTTGAGAAGAACACAACTATCCCAACTAAAGCGAACCAAGTTTTCTCTACAGCGGAAGACAACCAGAGCGCGGTTACTATCCACGTTCTACAAGGTGAGCGTAAGCAAGCGATGTACAACAAGTCTCTAGGTCAATTCAACCTAGAAGGCATCCAGCCTGCACCACGTGGTATGCCACAAATCGAGGTTACTTTTGACCTTGATGCGGACGGTATCCTACACGTGTCAGCGAAAGACAAGCAGACTGGTAAAGAGCAGAAGATCACTATCCAAGCTTCTGGCGGTCTAAGCGATGAAGACATCGAGAAAATGGTTCAAGAAGCAGAAGCTAACAAAGAAGCGGACAAAAAGTTCGAAGAGCTAGCGACTGCACGTAACCAAGCTGACCAAATGATTCACGGTACTCGTAAGCAAGTAGAAGAAGCTGGTGAAGCACTACCTGCAGAAGAGAAAGAGAAGATTGAAGCAGCAATTTCTGAGCTAGAAACAGCGCGCAAAGGCGAAGACAAAGAAGCTATCGATGCTAAAGTTCAAGCACTAATGACAGCTTCTCAAAAACTGATGGAAATCGCTCAACAACAAGCTCAAGCGCAGCAAGCACAAGGTGCTGACGCCGATGCACAGTCTAAAGAAGACGACGTTGTAGATGCTGAGTTCGAAGAAGTTAAAGACGACAAGAAATAATATTTCTTAACCAGATGGCTGCAAAGCCATCTGGGGTCGATAAGACTTCGTGTGCGGGCGTTTGGGGCAACTCTTACGCCCGTCTGTTTGTAAACGCTGTCTTTCTAGTTAAGTATGTTGCGGATAAGTGCACTTACCTAGAACGATACAAACACCAAGCGGTGAATCGATGCCGTTTGTAGTAATTAACTGGTGACGAAGAACATGTCAAAACGTGATTTTTACGAAGTATTAGGCGTAAGCCGTGATGCCTCAGAGCGCGATATCAAAAAGGCGTATAAGCGTCTAGCGATGAAATTCCACCCAGACCGAAACCAGGGTGATGAGTCTGCGGCGGACAAGTTTAAAGAAGTAAAAGAAGCGTACGAAGTTCTGACCGACCCTCAAAAGAAAGCGGCGTACGACCAGTACGGTCATGCTGCTTTTGAACAAGGCGGCGGTGGTTTCGGTGGCGGCGGCTTTGGTGGCGGCGGTGCTGATTTCGGCGACATCTTTGGCGATGTATTCGGCGACATTTTTGGTGGTGGTCGTCGTGGCGGTGGTGGTCACCGTGCTCAACGTGGTGCGGACTTACGTTACAACATGGAACTAACGCTAGAAGAGGCGGTTCGTGGTGTAACGAAAGAGATCGAAGTACCAACACTAGTACACTGTGATACCTGTGATGGTAGTGGCGCGAAGAAAGGTTCATCTGCTGAAACATGTGGTACCTGTCATGGTCATGGTCAAGTACAGATGCGCCAAGGCTTCTTCGCGGTGCAACAAACCTGTCCAACCTGTCACGGTAAAGGCAAGATCATTAAAGACCCTTGTAATGAGTGTCATGGTCAAGGCCGTAAGCAGAAAACCAAAACACTTAACGTTAAGATCCCTGCAGGTGTTGATACTGGCGACCGTATTCGTCTATCTGGCGAAGGTGAAGCGGGAGAAATGGGAGCTCCAGCGGGTGACTTGTATGTACAAGTGCACGTGAAAGAGCACCATATCTTCGAACGTGATGGTAACAATCTGTACTGTGAAGTGCCTGTAAGCTTTGCGATGGCGGCTCTAGGTGGTGAAGTTGAAGTACCAACTCTAGATGGTCGCGTAAGCCTAAAAGTGCCTTCAGAAACGCAAACAGGTCGTATGTTCCGCATGCGTGGTAAAGGTGTGAAAGGCGTTCGCGGTGGCGGTATCGGTGACTTGATTGTTAAGTTGGTTGTTGAAACACCAGTAAACCTAAGCTCACGCCAAAAAGAGCTGCTTAAAGAGTTTGAAGAGTCTTGTGGTGGTGAAGCGGCGACAAAGCACAAGCCTAAATCAGAAGGCTTTTTCAACGGTGTGAAAAAGTTCTTTGATGATTTAACCAGCTAAGACGTTAGTGAAAAGCACAAATACAAAGGCCTGCTAAAATGCAGGCCTTTTTGCATCTCGGTGTTCTTTCTAATTCCAGCAATCACTTGGTTCTTCGACATTTGTTGACGTTAAAGTAATCGTTTTAGCGCCAGTCAAGCACTCGTCGTCGTCTTGTCCCAGAGCCGATTTTGCTGTTGCTGTAATGGTATAGGCCGTACTTGCAGAGCTCGCAATATTGAAAGAAAATCTATCTGTGTCTGAATCACATAGAGTGCATGTGCCTCCAGAGATAATATGACTCCAGTCGTACCCACCATCATAAGATGTCTCTAGCTCTAGCTGAATTCGACTAAGATCGCTCAAGGCAACCGTCCTATGAGACTTGAGCACATGATTGGTGTAAGAAGGGTAGGCGACAGCCGCAATGATCCCGACAATCACTACGGCTATCAGTAATTCGATCAATGTCATCCCTCCCAATCTTTTTTTGTAGCTGTTACAGCGAGAAATTCGAATCATCACGAGTAGTTTCCTTTTCACTTTTCCGCCTATTTTTGGCAGGTGATAGCATCTGTGCAAGATGAATTACGGCCCTTTTGCCGTTTACATAGGAATTTGGGAAATGCCTCGCGGGTTTACGTTGTTGGAGCTTCTTATTACTGTTGCTGTACTGAGTATTATATTGGCGTTTGCAGCACCATCTTTCCAAAATGTTTTTGAAACCAACAAAATGCAGCGCTTAGCTAATGAATTGCATGGCTTTGTTATTGAAGGCAAGTCTGAAGCAGTATTACAGCGTGAAAGACTTTGGGCACACATCATCATGCCCGGTAGTTCATCCAGTGATGGTAATTGGCGTATCGAGCTTACTGATAACGGAACGGAGGGGGAAGGGACAGTTTTGTTCTCTTTTTCAGGAACACCTTATGAGGGGATCGTCGTTACACCTAGCTACGCTTCAGACCAAATCAGTTTTGACGACGTTTATGGCCGTCCGTCATCAGGCAGTATTCGTTTTTATCCCGTAGGGGAACCTTCAAAAGTCCTCAAACTTATTTCCCACACTTTGTCTGCTCGCGTGCGAGTGTGTAGTGATAGCAGCAATACAGAATATTACGGTTATTCAACTTGCTCTTAAAAGGATGATTATGTTTAAACAAAAAGGGGCAAGCCTTGTTGAGTTTATGATCGCATCTGCACTTGGGCTTATTTCTCTTGCGACAGTGGGGGCAATTTATGTGAGTGGTCAAAGGGTGATAATGGAACGGTCGAAAGAGCTAATGTTGTTACAGAACTCTGAAAGTGTTGTGCAAATGCTCAAGAGTGACATTCAGCGTGCTGGTTTTGATGGTAACGATGGCCATTCTATAAAAATATCTGGCTCATCGAACACCATTTACACTCTCGATGATGTTGATAGAGGTGTGATTGCTTATGCCTATTACATAGGTGTTTCTGGCGCTTTTCCTTTATATAAAAACGTAGCTTATGAGCAACGAGTTGGCACGCCAGAGTCGCTATTTATTTGTGAAAAAAAGCAAACAACGATATGGGATGTTGATGACGTGATTAACCTTGCAGGCACTGGCTCATGTAAAAATCTTTTTGATAAGAAAGTTATTCACGTTAATCGTTTTGACCTTACTAGTGAACTGTTAGAAAACACTGATGCAAAAAGTGCACTGGTGACCGTTACATTGGGAACCGAATTGAAAGATGTGACTGATATTCGCACTCAGCAGTCGTTTACTGCAATGCAAAGGAACTGGCAATAATGAATAAACAACAAGGTGCAGTAGCGTTACTCGTTGTCAGTGTATTACTTGTCGCAGCGTTAATGATGTCGCTTGGTAGCTACAAGTCTCTTTTTTATCAGATCAAGCGTGCCAATAATCAAATTGAATCACGACAAGAGCATTGGCGTGCTGAAGGGGGATTGGAGTGTTTCTATTCTTTAGTTCAAAGTACCGGTGATGTTTCTTCTGCAACTTCACTAATTTCAAGCCGATGTGAAACGCCTTTAGGTTTACATCAATTAGCATTGGAACCCGACAACAAGCTGTTAAGTAAGCCAGTTCCAAACTCCAGCCGGACCGTTGAAAAACAACTTATCCTTTCAAGAGGAAGAGCGTCCGGAGCAATAAAAAGTAGTACAGATTTATACGTTAATGGTAGCTCTGCATTTTCAACACCAGACCCTGGTGAATTTGTAGGAAGTGGGTGGGAGTGTGTTGCTATTCGCTATAAGAATGCATTTCACTCACGTGCTGGAGCGACAAACCAAGGGGTTATACATGGTTCTGCCCCTTATGCTGACTTTGTTCACAACAATATAGATTGTAAATCGGAACATATGAGTGTGACCTCTTCTGACTCAGGTTACGGAGAGGACTTTATTCAAGATGCAGACCTAGAGCCATTTTACGACATTTTTAGAGAGCCACGCAGTGACTGGAACTCGGTGAAATCAGGCTGGGGGTTTACTACGATTGATTACGACGACTCAGCTAACCAAGTCGTTACTGATTGTGGAAAGAAAGTTGGGGAGCAAATTTCAGCAGGGAAAACGCATATTTGGGTTACTGGGTCCTGTGAGTTTACTTCCTCGAAAAAGAATGGCTCTGGAGAGTATGAGAATGATTCTGATGGGATACCAATCAAAGGGGGCATTGATTATCTTAATGAAGCTTTTGCCGCTACTGGAGAAGCTCCAATATTACTTGTGGTTCAAGATGGTATTTTTGCTGTACATGGTTCAATGACATTCCCTGGTATGCTCTATCAACTTACGACTAATTCACTTACAGATTTAGATACACATTGGAACTTGTTCGAGGCCAAAGATCATTTTGGGGATGCGGCTAACTTTCCCACGCTTGCTCTAGATAAAGTCGTTTACCTGCAGCGTGGTTCATTTAGTTTTTCGGGGGGACAAGTGTTAGATAGTCCAGGTTATAGTGCTTATTTTGTTAACTCTCTAAATTTTGCATACAACCGAGATAACATCGATGAGGTCGTTGATCCGATTATTAATTTCCGCTGGAAAAAGGGCTCCTGGAATGATCTCTAAACAAAAAGGTTTTAACCTTCTTGAAGTTCTAATTTCTTTTCTGCTTATCGGTGTTGGGGCTCTAGGTTTAACGAAGCTAAACGTGTATCTAGAACGCGAATCCGAATATGCCATAAAAAGTATTGAAGCATTGCGTCTAGCAGAAAACCAGTTCGAATGGTTCCGGACGCGTGGTGCTTCTGCGGCGATGTCTACCATCACACCTGCAAATTTTGCTTCTATTGCAACAGGCTCTTCTGTTACTGGATCTTATGTCGTCGAGTGGGAAGTTCCAGCTGCCACGGTTTCAGGAACACTGAAAACTATCACCATTACCTCTAGCTGGAAGGATAGAGTCGGCGAGACGCGATCAGTTCAGCTAAAAACTATGATTTCACAGTACAGTGAATTCGAAAACTAAGTTCAATTGCATACATGGGCTGAGACAAATGCGGGTGTAATTCCCGTTTGATACCGGATTTGTCACGGTTAATAAATGGTTTTTGAACTGTTAATTGAGTTGATGTGCTACTGTTTTTATTATGTTTAATTGAAGTGGTGTTTTTGCAAAATATGTCTCCAATTATGAAAAAAAATATAGAACCTTGTGCTTTCTCCATTAGTGTTTACTAGAATACTCGTTGGATAGTAGGCCGTCATAATTACTCAAATAGGCCTTGGCACCAACATCATTCACTATGGAGTTACCATGAGTAACCAAGCTGTAAATAAGGCACCATCATCGAAGCCGAGCGGGATGGAGCGCTTTTTAAACTTTATCGAGAGGACAGGTAACAAAATTCCTGATCCTGCGATTTTGTTCTTCTGGGCATTGATCATTACTTGGGCGGCGTCAGCACTTTTGTCGAATGTATCATTCGATCTTCCAAACCCTCGAACGGGCGAAGCTCTTACTATCACCAACTTACTTACGGGCGAAGCGCTAGCAAGTTTCCTTGCGAACATGGTGACTACGTTTACTGGTTTTGCGCCACTGGGTATCGTACTTGTCGCGATGCTAGGTGTGGGCGTTGCAGACTCTTCGGGCTTTATTACGACGGGTCTTAAGAAGATGCTGAACTTCACGCCAGCTAAGCTTCTTACTCCAATGCTTATTTTGGTTGCTATTGTGTCGCATACTGCGGCAGATGCAGGCTATGTTCTGGTTATTCCTCTGGGCGGTATTATCTTCCATGCGGCAGGTCGTCACCCTCTAGCGGGTATTGCGGCAGCATTTGCAGGTGTATCTGGTGGCTTCTCTGCAAACTTTATCCCTTCTGGTATCGATCCACTACTTGCAGGCTTTACGCAAACCGCGGCGCAGGTTCTTGATCCTGAATACGTGGTTAACCCATTAGCAAACATCTTCTTTACTGGCCTATCTTCCATCATTATTGTAGCGATTGGTTGGTACGTGACAGAGAAAATCATCGAGCCTCGTTTGTCAAAAATGCCAATTGATGACGATGCGGAAACCGCGCCAAACCTAGGTTCATTTACTGAACTGGAATCAAAAGCATTCCGTTATGCAGGTTGGGCAATGATGGCGGGTATTGCTTTACTTGTTGCAGCGTTAATTCCAGAAACATCAGCACTTCGCTCGCCTGAAGGTGAAATTACTGCCTTCTCAGCACCGATAATGAAGTCTATCGTGCCGTTGATCTTTATTCTGTTTATCATTCCTGGTTACGTTTACGGTAAAGTGTCTGGAACGTTCAAGACCAGCAACGACATTATCAAAGCGATGGCTGATACTATGTCGACCATGGGCGCATACATTGTTATGTCGTTCTTCTGTGCTCAGTTCCTATCTGCATTTGCTCAGTCAAACATCGGTACGATGCTAGCGTTGTATGGCGCAGAAGGCTTAAAAGCGATGAACCTACCAGGTGAAGTGACTATCATCGGTATGATCCTTCTAACCGCGTCTGTAAACCTACTTATTGGTTCGGCATCGGCAAAATGGGCTTTAATTGGTCCAATCCTAGTGCCAATGCTAATGGCGGTTGGTATCTCGCCTGAGCTATCTCAAGCGGCTTACCGTGTGGGTGACTCTGTATCGAACATCATTTCGCCTCTAATGGTATTTTTCCCTCTTGTAGTGGTTTACTGTCAGCGTTATGTGAAGTCGGCTGGTATCGGTACGCTTGCGTCACTAATGATGCCATTCTCGATCGCAATGCTGATCGGTTGGTCTATCTTCCTAGTTGCTTATTGGATGGTAGGTATCCCGCTAGGCATTCAAGCTCCTTACACTTACACAATGTAAAAACGTGTAGGGTGTGAAAGCCGCTAATTGGCAGCCAAAAAGCGCAGGTCTTCGATCTGCGCTTTTTTGTTCTCGCAAAACGAACATCGATAGGTCTTGTAACTAGGTTTTTTGGAGTTGCAAACTTTGTCCCGTGATGTGTTGCTGTAGTGAAACCGAAGTTGGTGCTAAAATTCCTGAATTCAATCGTTTTTTGTTTCTTTGGAGCCTCCTTTGTCTAACCATCCGTTTACCCCTCAAGATGAATTGTTTATGCGCAGAGCGATGGTGCTTGCTGAGCAAGCAGAAGCTGAGGGGGAAGTACCTGTCGGCGCAGTGCTTGTCAAAGATGGTGAAATTATCGCTGAGGGGTGGAATCGCTCTATTGGTACTAATGACGCTACCGCACATGCTGAGATTCAAACACTGCGTAAAGCAGGCCAAAAGCTAGAAAATTACCGCCTTCTGGATACGACTTTGTATGTAACACTTGAGCCATGTCCAATGTGTGCCGGAGCCTTATTGCATAGCCGCGTTAAGCGGGTCGTTTTTGGAGCGCCAGATTTAAAAGCGGGAGCAGCAGGAACAGTGCTTAATTTGTTTGAAAGCCAAGCTGCTTACCATTACGCCTTAGTTGAAAAGGGGCTGCTAGAAGATGAGTGCCGCACTCAGCTACAAGCGTTTTTTAAGCGTCGCCGAAAGGAAATTAAAGCGAAGAAACAAGCACAAAAAGCATTAGAAAATGGAGAGAGTGGACAAAACTATGGAAATAGTGAGAGTTAGCAAACATCTACTACGGGGTAGATGTTTGCCTGAACGCACTAGTGATTGACTAAATGTACAAAAACACGATTACGTGAACTTACTTTCTTTTTCATACATGTCAGTTTACGTTTACGTCGGATAGCAGCTACTGTGTTATTTAAACGCTTTGACTGCACTCTACGTCTTCTCATATTCAAAACCTCCTGCAGACAAGACTTATACCAGTAAATAGCGGTTCATCGATGCTTTACAATAGGCTCGATAATCGCACTAAACATTTGATGGTTTAACGTTCTTCATTTGACTTCTGCATTGCACAGAGCCAGCAAACAATTTCAATACGATGCTTAATAATATGAGTGACGTTATTTCGGCAGAGCGTAGCCGAAAGCGCCGCTTCATCAAGTGAGCTAAACCATGTGGTTACGAAGCAATCTGTTACAAAGCAATCAGTTTAACTAACGGTGAAAAAAAGGCGACCAACCAAAGGAATGGTTGAGTGTGGTTGGTGTCACTCAGAGTCTTGGATTCTAGATAAGTTTTCGCTAGGACTCAACAAAAATGACGAGCTTCATAGGCTCGTCATTTTTTAGTTTACCGCGGGTTTATTCTTCAAGGCTTTCTTGTTCGGTGTCTTCTTCAACCGTGACGTCAGAAGCACCTGAGACTTGCTCGACGACAGCCTCTACTGCTCCTGATATCAAAATGTCGGGGTTGAGCGGCGGGATAACTTGCAAGTCATCGCTATTCTCATCAATCGCTGGTCTTTGGCTGACATGACCAATGATGGATTGATAATAACGTCGAATATTTTCTACGTAATTACGCGCTTCATCACCTCTGGCGTACCCATAGCGAGTTTGACTGTAGTAACGCTTCTGACGCAGTAAAGGCAATCTGTCTTTTACATCTGCCCAAGCGTTTGGATCGCCACCTTGCGCTTTAGTAAGTCGCCGTGCGTCCATCATGTGGCCGTAGCCAATGTTGTATGAAGCCAGGGCAAACCATATTTTTTCATGCTCGTTGATGCTATCAGGCACGCGACCTACAATGCGACGTAAGTACTCGACACCACCACGAACAGATTGCTCAGGGTCTAAACGGTTTGTTACCCCGACGCTTTTCGCTGTTGGCAGAGTAAGCATCATCATCCCTCTAACACCTGTTGGCGATTTTGCCGCTGGCTTCCAGTGTGATTCTTGATACGCCAATGCTGCAATTAAGCGCCAGTCGAACTCTTCGCTGTACTTTTGGAATAAAGGTGCCCACTTAGGCAATTTGTCATCCAGAGCTCGAATGAATGCGCGAGTATCAACGTAGTCAAATGCTTCAATATGACCAATGTACTTCTCTTCGAGAGTGGACAGTTCTCCTGATTGTTTAATGTTACCGAAAAACTCTATCAGCATCGCATACAAACTTTCGTCTTCAGAGCGTCGAGTAAACCACGATACTGGTTGATCTTCTGTAAGTTCAAACGCGAGCGCAAGATCGGGGTAAAGGCGCTGAGCTAGGGAAAGTTCTACAGAGTCAGTCACAGTAAAACGCAACTCACCAGTGGATACATATTTAAGTAAGTCTCTCGTGTCAGCATCGCCAACAATTTCAAACTGCAGCTCTGGGTATTTCTTCTTTAATGCGGTTAGGGTCGGAACATATTGCGATTGTTCGACGATCTTTAATGTTTGCGCGCCTGCATTTGTATCTTCGTCAGATTCGCTGTCTTTCGATGCTTGGTATTCAATCAGCTGTTCGATATCACGTGGTCGAAGTTGCCCCTTTTTATACACAACTTGTTGGCTTACATAATAATAAGCAGGGCCCGGTCTAAAGCGTTTTACCGCTTGTGACGTTTGATTTAAGCCCGTAGCAATGAGATCAATATCTCCTTTCTTAAGAGCAGGAAAAAGCTCAGCTTGGCGAAAGGCAGGTTTAATCTCGAGCTTGACGCCGAGCTGCTCCGCAAACTGACGCGCCAATTCGTAATCCAACCCAGCGGGACCATCGGGACCAATATAATAGGAAAGCTGATTGTTTAGCGTGCCAACACGAAGCACGCCACGTTCCTGAATTTTTTCGAATTCACTTTTGGGTTCCGACTCAATCTGGCAGGCAGAGAGTAGTAGCACAGAAACAAAAATTAGGGCGCTGCGCTTGAGTCGGTTGAGCTGGCTTATTTGCATTAATAGGTACATCTTAGGAAATTTCTATTTGCCTTTATATCAAAGCGAGCTCATGGGGCAAAGTGAATCACACACTTATAGCGTGACATTGTGTGTTTTATCGACATTTTAGTCGTAATTCAAATTTGACAAAAAAAATGACGCAAACGGTTGCTTTTGGTGTTACATCACAAAAACAATTGCTATATAATGCGCTCGCAATGACGAGGTGGAATCGGCATAGGTTCGACAGGGCTTATTTTAAGTGTCTGAATTTATTCCAATATCACCTTAATCAATTGCATAAGAGACCTAAGCACATGAGAATTTTGCGTGGCTCCCCAGCTCTTTCTGAGTTTCGTGTTAATAAACTACTGGAACTTTGTCGTGAACAAGATCTGCCTGTAACTGGCATTTATGCCGAGTTTATGCACTTTGCCGATCTAAAGTCTGACCTTGATGACCAAGAGTTAGAAAAACTTGAAAAGTTACTAACTTACGGCCCAACCATCGAAGAGCATGAGCCAGAAGGTCTTCTACTTCTTGTTACGCCTCGTCCAGGCACTATCTCGCCTTGGTCTTCTAAATCTACCGATATCGCTGTTAACTGTGGCTTGGATAAAGTGAAACGTCTAGAGCGCGGTACGGCTTATTATGTCGAATCTTCAGTTGTTCTATCAGAAGCTCAAGTTGACGCTGTCAAAGCGTTAATTCATGACCGCATGATGGAAACGGTATTTACAGAATTTGAAGCTGCGTCAGCGCTGTTTACAGTCGCAGAGCCTAAGCCAGTGGCGCATGTTGATATCTTAGCGGGCGGTCGTCTTGCGCTTGAAGAAGCAAACGTTTCCCTTGGCTTGGCACTCGCAGAAGATGAAATTGATTACTTGGTAGAGAACTTTACTAAGCTTGGGCGTAACCCAAACGACATTGAATTGATGATGTTTGCTCAGGCGAACTCAGAGCACTGTCGCCACAAAATTTTTAACGCAGATTGGACTATCGACGGGGTAGATCAACCTAAGTCTTTGTTCAAAATGATCAAAAACACGTTCGAAACGACACCTGACTATGTGCTGTCTGCATACAAAGACAACGCGGCCGTTATGACGGGTTCTAAAGCGGGTCGTTTCTTCCCAGATCCAAAATCACGCCAATACACTTACCACCATGAAGATGCACACATCTTGATGAAGGTAGAGACGCACAACCACCCAACGGCAATCTCTCCATGGCCGGGCGCATCGACTGGCTCAGGCGGTGAGATCCGTGACGAAGGCGCGACGGGTATCGGCGGTAAGCCAAAAGCGGGTCTGGTTGGTTTTACAACCTCTAACTTACGTATTCCTGGTTTTGAACAGCCATGGGAAACCGACTTTGGCAAGCCAGGTCGTATTGTTAACGCGCTAGACATCATGCTTGAAGGTCCTCTAGGCGGCGCGGCATTCAACAACGAATTTGGTCGTCCAAATCTATTGGGTTACTTCCGTACTTACGAAGAAAAAGTGACCTCTCACGCGGGTGAAGAAATCCGTGGTTACCACAAACCAATCATGATTGCTGGTGGTATGGGTAACATTCGTGACGAACACGTGCAGAAGAAAGAAATTCCAGTGGGTGCGAGTTTAATCGTACTTGGTGGTCCGGCAATGAACATCGGTCTTGGTGGTGGCGCGGCGTCCTCAATGGCGTCTGGTCAGTCAGCAGAAGATCTGGACTTTGCTTCAGTACAGCGTGAAAACCCAGAGATGGAGCGTCGCTGTCAGGAAGTGATCGACCGTTGTTGGCAGCTAGGCGACGACAACCCAATCGCATTTATCCACGATGTGGGTGCGGGCGGTATCTCTAACGCATTGCCTGAACTTGTCGACGACGGTGAGCGTGGCGGTAAGTTCCAATTACGCGATGTACCAAACGATGAGCCGGGCATGAGTCCGCTAGAAATTTGGTGTAATGAATCACAGGAACGTTACGTTCTTGCGGTAGCGCCAGAAAACATGGAAGCATTCGATGCAATCTGTAAGCGTGAACGCGCACCATATGCAGTGGTGGGTGTGGCAACTGAAGAGCGTCATCTAACGCTAGAAGATTCTCACTTCGACAATACGCCAATCGATATGCCAATGGATATCCTGCTTGGTAAGCCACCGAAGATGCACCGCGACGCAACCACACTAAAGGTGGAAAGCCCTGCCATTGTTCGTGATGGTATTGAGCTTAATGAAGCGGTGGATCGCGTACTTCGTCTTCCAGCGGTTGCAGAAAAAACATTCCTAATTACTATCGGTGACCGAACAGTAACGGGTCTGGTTGCTCGTGATCAAATGGTTGGCCCTTGGCAGGTACCAGTAGCAAACTGTGCAGTAACAGCGGCAAGCTATGACACTTACCACGGCGAAGCAATGTCGATGGGTGAGCGCACGCCAGTGGCATTACTAGACTTTGGTGCATCGGCTCGCCTAGCGGTTGGTGAGTCACTAACGAACATTGCGGCAACAGACATCGGTGATATTAAACACATTAAACTGTCTGCGAACTGGATGTCGCCAGCGGGTCACCCAGGTGAAGATGCAGGTCTTTATGAAGCAGTCAAAGCGGTGGGTGAAGAGCTCTGTCCTGCATTAGGTTTGACGATCCCAGTTGGTAAAGACTCCATGTCGATGAAAACCAAGTGGGAAGAGAACGGCGAGAGTAAAGAAGTCACTTCTCCACTGTCGCTAGTTATCACGGCATTTGGTCGTGTGGAAGACGTACGTAAGACCGTGACTCCACAACTACGCACTGACAAAGGCGATACTTCTCTAGTTCTTGTTGACTTGGGTAACGGCAAAAACCGCTTAGGTGCGACAGCATTGGCACAAGTATACAAACAGCTGGGTGACAAACCTGCTGACGTAGATAACGCAGAGCAGCTAAAAGGCTTCTTTGATGCAATGCAAGCGTTAGTACGTGATGACAAGCTAGTGGCTTACCACGATAAAGGCGACGGCGGTCTGTTTGTTACACTGGCTGAGATGGCGTTCGCGGGTCACTGTGGCGTAAAAGCGAACATCGCAGAGCTGGGTGACGATGCGCTAGCCGTTCTATTTAACGAAGAGCTAGGTGCGGTTGTTCAAGTTAAGAATGATGATCTGGATTCAGTTCTATCTACTCTGGCGGCAAACGGCTTAGAGGCATGTTCACATGTGATTGGTTCAGTTAACGCTTCAGACGACTTTATTATCACTTCTGGTGATGCAGTTGTGCTTGAACGTTCACGTACCGAACTACGCGTTATCTGGGCTGAAACAACGCATAAGATGCAAGGTCTACGTGATAACCCAGCGTGTGCTGACCAAGAGCACGAAGCTAAGAAAGACAACTCTGACCCGGGTCTAAACGTTAAGCTCAGCTTCGACGTAAATGAAGACGTTGCAGCACCGTACATTGCGAAAGGTGCTAAACCTAAGATGGCGATTCTACGTGAGCAGGGTGTTAACTCCCACGTTGAAATGGCAGCAGCGTTTGACCGCGCAGGTTTTGAAGCAACCGACATTCATATGAGTGATATCCTAACGGGTCAAGCCGTTCTGGATGAATACCATGGCCTAGTAGCTTGTGGTGGCTTCTCTTACGGCGACGTACTAGGTGCGGGTGAAGGCTGGGCTAAGTCTATCCTGTTTAACGCACAAGCTCGTGAACAGTTCCAAGCCTTCTTCAACCGTGAAGAGACGTTCTCTTTAGGTGTATGTAACGGTTGTCAGATGCTTTCTAACCTGAAAGAACTGATCCCGGGTGCAGACTTGTGGCCACGTTTTGTTCGTAACGAATCTGAGCGTTTTGAAGCGCGCTTTAGCCTAGTTGAAGTTCAGAAATCTGATTCTGTATTCTTCGACGGAATGGCTGGTTCGCGCATGCCAATCGCGGTTTCCCACGGAGAAGGGCGTGTAGAAGTACGTGATGCAGAGCACCTAGCAGCGATCGAGGCATCAGGTACGGTTGCGGTTCGTTACGTGGATAACCTCGGTAACCCAACACAACAATACCCGAACAACCCGAACGGTTCGCCAAACGCGATTACTGGCTTAACAACAGCAGACGGTCGCGTGACTATCATGATGCCTCACCCAGAGCGCGTATTCCGCACAGTTGCAAACTCTTGGGCTCCGGAAGGTTGGGGTGAAAATGGTGCTTGGATGCGTATGTTCCAAAATGCCCGTAAGAATATCGGTTAATTAACCAAAGGTTAATCTAGCTTAAGTAAAGCGTTGGTTGAGAGACCAGCGCTTTCTTTTTTCTTATCACTCTTTTTTCTTCGTCGCTCTTTCTAGTGACTGGGCGAAACGTTGCTTTGTTCTGCCTCTTCTTTGTCATCTATTATCTCGCGTAAAAAACTTGCAGCGTTTAGATTACTTTTATGCTCTAATACCGCGCTTACCAAGGGATGGTGTTAAACAGCTCAGCTTAGATGGAGTTATCAAGTTGACCGAATCCCTGATTGATCCCTAAATCCCTTAGGAAATGAAAGAAATGTCTAAGAATCCAAAATTTGCTATCCGCGTCACTGAAAAACGTAACGGCTGGAGCGCAGAAATCACTCGCCAAGTGACATCTCGTAAGACTGTAGTATCAAAGCGTGAAACTGGCTTTGACAGCGAAGAGAAAGCACAAGCTTGGGCTGAACAAGAACTGGCTGGTTTTATCCAAAACCAAGTGGTTCGTAACGAGCGTAAAGCAGCGCAACGTCAAGAGCGTGAAGCAGAACAACTAGCGGCAAAAGTTCGTAAAGAAGAAGCCCGCAAAGCACGTGACGCTGAAGTAGACGCTGACGAAGAATAGATTCAAGTCGGTGAGATGGTGACGTCACCCATCAAACAAAAAGTGAAAATGCCCTGAGCTTTGTCTCAGGGCATTTTTTATTGTATCGACTTAAAAACAATCCGAAGATACTGACAGACTAAACGTACCGTCTTCAGGGGCTGCAAATTGTTTATTGCCAGGAAGAAGGTGAGGGTTATTAGCATAAGTGCGATGTGTTGACTTGCCCTTTGCCGAGTGCCTCTCTGGTAAATCAAAGTGTTGCAATCCGTCAGATAGATCGTTTGCTTCACCGTAGTCGAAATGTGTTGCGACGTCCTTGGGCTGCTTGGCGTAACGACAGTGATCCGGCTTGCCATCTTCGTGCCAAGTTAACGCGTTTGCTTTGGCGTCTAGATTCAGATTATTTGTTGTTGGTTGTGCGTAATGATCCTCAATAACCTGGTGCTGACTCTGCTCTTGTAAGTAGTCAGCAATGCTCTCAGAAGTCTGTGCCAGGCTTTGACTTGCTGGAACGAAGCAAGCAAGAAGAAACAATGTTTTTAAGTTGTTCATAGTGTGTATGCAAGCAAAAAGAAATGATAGTACTGATAAATAAAACGGTGTGCAATTATGGTTGTTCGTTAAGAAACAGCAGGGCAGTTAATGTCTGCCCTGCATCTTTTAGGTATGGTTAGTATTGATAAGTGAGATGCAGTTTGACTTCGCGACCAGGCGAAGGCACGCCATTAGATAGGTATGCTTCGTAGTAACGATCGGTTAAGTTTTTCACAACAGCGCCAACACTCAAGCCTTCGACTTGTTGTATTTCCCAAACCACGTAAGCGTTTTGTAGCGTGTATTGCTCACTTGGCGATTTCACTTTTAAATTGTTACCGCTTGCCTTGGTTTTGGTTTGCGCATCATACCAACGGACTTCCCAGCCCGTACGTAAACCAGGAATCCATTCGTAACCTAAACCCAGATTAATGTTTAATGGTGGCACATCAGGGTGATCATCATCTGAACCTGTGGAGTCAGATAGACTACCTTTGTTTTTGCCGCGAATGTAACTTGCTGAGAAATTACTGTAGAAATCTTCAATCCGGTATTGTGAAATTAGCTCAAAGCCGTAGTTTTTAAAGCCATCTAGGTTTGTATTCCAGCTTTGTAACTCAGTAGTATTTTTGTCGAGGTTTTCGCCCGTTCGTATATCAACCGTGTCGCTAACATCGTTATAGAACAAAGTTAACTCTGTTGCGAGGTTATCGCGAGAGTTCACCAGCCCTTCCGTTAAGTTGATAACGCTTGCTTGATAAGCATGGATACGAGACACGTCCAGATTCAAAGCAGTAGCCGTAGCGGTAGCTCGCGCATATTGCACTGAGTAGATGTTATCAACGGTTGGTGCTTTTAAAGCGTAGGCGTAGGAGGCGTTTAAACGCGTATTATTGGTCGCATCAAAGTCGATATCCAAACGTGGGCTAAAGCCTTTATGCGTCGTTTCACCGTAGTCATGTCCGGCGGCTGGATCATTATAATCCGGCGCGGCGTTCCCTTTTCCTTCACTCTTGATGTATTCGTAACGCAGAGAAGGTGTGATGGTTAGACGGTCTGTTGCTTGATAGTGATCAGCAATGTAAGCCGCATAAATTGACTGAGTGCCAGATGGTTCGTAGTAAGGGGTATACCAACCGTAGTTTTTGGCTTCATTACTGTCGTATGATGCGTTGAATACTAATGAGTCTCTATCGGTTTTTTGATATTGAAGCCCTGTCACTAGAGTGTGGTCTCCGAACTGCGCTTGGTTAAACACATCAGCATAGTCACGCTCGTAACTCAACCAAGACTCGTGACCGTAACTGCCAACAGAAACGAACATTTTCTCGAATGCCACGTCAGGGCGAACCCAGTGACGATCGTTTTCAGAACGTGCCATTTTGATATTGAAATCAATATACGGGTTAGTCGGCATGTAGTGGTAAGAGATGGTCGTGGTGTTATCCGTGTATTTATTATCGACGGTGTATGCGTATTTGGCTTTTTCTAATGATCCGTATTTCTTGATGTTGTACTCAGTGATGTTAGGCATTTTTCCGCGGCGGTTAGCCCAAGGTTTACGACCTTCATCTTTGTAGCGAGTGTGGCTAATTTCAAACTCGTGATCGTTGTTTTCATAACCGACTTTTACGAGCATGTTTTCTTGCTCATAACCTGAGTAATCCAGCGTTTCACCACCACCGACTTTAATGTCATCAGAATCTTTTACCGAGCCATTCGCTAGAAAATAAAAACCAGCATCGTTTTTACCATAGAGTGTTAGCGTGTAGGCATTCTCATCGCCGTTGTTGTTATATGCACTTGAGATGCGAGCACCAAAGTTTCTGTCGCCGTAAAGGAGATCATCGACACTTTTGGTTTTAATGCGAATGGAGCCACCAAACTTTCCGTTGAGTGCTCGATAGTCGTGCGCGCCCTTGATAATTTCTGCTTCACCAATCAAGAACGGATCAAAAAAGAAAGTTCCGTAGCGGTATTGTTGAAAGCCAATAGGAGCGCCATCGACAAATACGGCGATATCGCTTGGATCATCAAAACCACGAATATTAATACGTTCGCCGCCGGAACGGCCGCCGCCATCTAATGATGCGCCCGGAACGGCATCGATCATTGAGGCAAAATTGGAGTACTGTTGCTCTTCAATCTCTGACCAATTAATGGTGGTTTGCGCAGGCTCAGCAATGGTAATAGGTTTGGCATAACGCACACCGATGACTTCAAGCTCTTCATTTGGCGTTGTCTCGGCATATGAATAAAGAGGGAAGAGCAAAGTCAGTGAAATGAGATTTACTTTGAATGGATGACTTTTTAATCGTTTCATATTGATGATTTATAGTGTTTTTATGAAGCTCGGATTATAAGAACATTATTACGATTAATAAATGATAATGAGATTAATTATCAAATGTGTTTTTGCGATGGCTTGTAAAGTTTTTTATCCATTCGTGGAAACTACGATGAGTATCGTTAGCTTACAGAAAACAAAAAGCCCAGTATCATGGACGCTGAGCTCATTGGCTTTTAAACAAGATGGTGCGAGCACTGTTGCTCCTTTCGAGCTAATCAAGTGCGTACTTGGTAGGAATTACTGAGTTTCTAACGGGATCTGTCCGGTAGTCAGTGGCTCGACATCGAACTCGGTCAGTCCTTCAATGTAACTTTCAACGGCTTGTTCTACCGAATCATCACCTTGGTTGAAGTAAGCAAGGTGGAAGATCGCATCGCCTTCATTAACCAGTGGCAAAGTTTGTTGACCGATCACCAAGCCACGCTTTGGCGCTTTGAGCTCTACCTCATCATGTCCAAGAGGAGAGCTGATATAGGCGAGCGTTTCACCTTGTTCTACTTTGTCTCCCAGATTAACGACAGTACGCAAAATACCGTTACCTGACGCACGAACCCAGCTGGTGGACTTCGCTATGATAGGCTCAGGCAGCTTTTTTCGGCTAGCGCGCAGCATGCCAATGGCTTGCATTACGCGCCGAACCCCGAGTACACCAGCGCTGATTGACAGTGGATCAAAACGCAATGCTTCGCCAGCCTCGTAGGTGAGCACGGGGATGTCACATTTTTCCGCTTCACTGCGCAAAGAGCCATCACGCAATGCTGAATCAACAATCACTGGCGTCGCAAACGCCTGAGCAATACGCAGAGTTTCTGGGTTGCTTAAGTTTGCGCGAATCTGTGGCAGGTTCGTGCGGTGAATGGCTCCGGTGTGCAGATCCAAGATGTAGTCACAACGCTTGGCAATGTTGTTAAAGAACCCGTGTGCCATTCGAGATGCAAGCGCGCCTTTTTCACTGCCAGGAAAGCAACGGTTGAGATCTCGTCGATCGGGCAAGTAACGAGATTTATGGATGAAACCAAAAACGTTAACGATAGGTACTGCAATGACAGTGCCTTTCAGTTTTTGTGGATCCAGTTGGTTAATGATCTGACGAACGATTTCTACGCCATTAAGCTCATCACCATGGATAGCAGCATTCACCATTAACACAGGCCCTTCTTGTTTCCCATGGATGATTTCCACAGGAATAGATAAAGGCGAATGTGTGTATAGCTTCGCTGCTTCAAATTCGATCTCTAATCGTTGTCCTGGTTGTATTTGGTGCCCTAAGAGCTCAAACACTTTGCTTTTTTTACTTCTGGCCATAAACCATCTCTGTCAAATGCGTTATCAGCAATGTAACAATTGCTGCAAAATCGCACTAATCATTCTCATTAAGGACACGACAAATTACTTTAATCGTCATGCGCGAAATCTCAGCATGTGTGAAGTTTTTGTTTTCAATATGATCTTTTCTATCAGTTTAATACATAACGAGAGGTACAGAAGGAAGAGCAATCATAGGCTTAAAAAATGTGACTGTATTAAAAATAATACTGATAATGAAGGACAAAAAAACGGACTTTTAACCCTACTTTTTATCCGATAATATCCGCGCCGAATTTGAGGTCTAACATTTCTAACTAGAGGTTTTGATGAAAAAGGCAATTGCTAAAATTGGTGCATTGACTGCTGTAGCAGTTTCACTTTCAGGTTGCGTTGGCAGTAATGCCGTGACAGGTTATGTCATGGGGTTTAACTTGAAAGCTGTAGATAACCGTTACGCTCGAGGTGGTCTAAACATGCTTTTAGCACCTGTTTATGGTGTCGCAATCGCAGCGGACTACATCGTGTTTAACTCTCTAGAGTTTTGGACGGGTAAGAACCCTTTAAATGGTAAGCCACATATCTTCGATACAAAGATGGATACTTACATCGATGTAAACCACCAGTTAGATAAATCGTTAACGACGGCGCCAATTGCACCGTTAGCGAATAACCGTGTTATTGAGCAGGGTCGAATGCAGCAAATCGATGAGAATACTGTTCAAATGGATATTACTTACAATAACGGCGAGAAGGCGACACTCATGGGTGTGCGCGATGGTGAGTTTGTCACTTACTACATTGATGGCGAAGTCGTTGCACAAACCTCAATGGATGAGCTAGCTGCTTATACGCAAAATCGCGTGTAATTTGGTCCAGCCAAACAAAAAAGGGTGCCGTAAAGCACCCTTTGTCGTTTTTCGTGGTTGAATTACGCTTTCTCTGGAATTGCCTCTAGAAGCGCTACCATTTGGTCCCAGTACAGCTGAACGGTATCAATCTTCACTTTCTCATCTGGTGAGTGAGGGAATTTTATTGTTGGACCGAAAGAAACCATATCCATGTGTGGGTATGGTTCTTTAAACAGGCCACACTCAAGACCAGCATGGATGACCATGATGTTCGGCTTATGACCGTAAATGCCTTCATACATATCACGGAAAATTGCCATGATCTCGGAATCTGCATCTGGCTTCCAGCCAGGGTAAGCACCTGAGAACTGAATTTGTGCGCCTGCTAGCTCAGTAATCGAGCGCAGCATGCTTTCCACTTGGCTACGGCCAGAGTCAATCAAAGAGCGAATCAGACACAAAACTGTCACTTTATTTTCTTCAGTAGTGATCACGCCAACGTTCAGTGACGTTTCGACCACACCTTCAATTTCGTCGCTCATGCGCATGACACCATTTGGACAAGCGTTAAGTGCGGCAATGAATCGTTGCTGATCGGCGATTGAAAATACTTGCGCGTCAGTCGTGATCACTTCATTAAAGGTTACGATACCTGTTTCGATTTTACCCAATTCAGTTTTAAGCAGCTCAGTGTAGTGGTTGAACAGCTCAGCAAGCTTGTCTTGGTTTTCGACAGGAAGCGCGACAGTAACAAACGCTTCGCGAGGGATTGCATTACGTAAGCTACCACCACGGAATTCTACTAAACGTAAATCAAGCTCTTGAGCATGACCGGCAAGGAAACGACCAAGTAATTTGTTGGCATTACCGCGACCTGTGTGAATGTCACAACCTGAGTGACCACCTTTTAGGCCTTTCAGCGTCAGTTGGCGTGTTACGAAACCTGCAGGTGTTGCTTCTCGAGAAATATCGAAAGTCATGGTGCCATCAACACCACCGGCGCAACCCATGTAGACTTCGCCTTCTTGTTCAGAGTCTGTGTTTAGAAGGATCTCACCTTCTAACCAACCAGCCTCAAGACCAAATGCGCCAGTCATGCCTGCTTCTTCATCAATCGTCAGCAGAACTTCGAGTGGACCGTGCTTAATGTCTTTAGATGCCAATACAGCAAGGCAAGAAGCCATACCAATCCCGTTATCTGCACCAAGCGTCGTGCCTTTCGCCGTTACCCATTCGCCATCGATGTAAGGTTGGATTGGATCTTTGGTGAAGTCGTGTTCGGTGTCTTCGTTTTTCTGCGGCACCATGTCGATGTGTGCTTGAAGTACAACAGCCTTCTTATTTTCCATTCCAGGTGTCGCGGGCTTTTTGATGAACACGTTACCGGTTGGATCACGGCGAACGTCAAAGCCTTGCTCTGTTGCCCAGTTGATAATGTACTGTGCTAATGCTTCTTCATGTTTAGATGGGTGAGGGATAGAACAAATCTTATCGAAAAACTGCCAAAGTGGAGCAGGTGATAAGGTACTGATCTCAGAATGGAACTCAGACACGGAGGACTCCTTTTGATGTGCTTTGCCAAATATATACCGTAAAAATATTGTCAAGATAGCATTAAATGCTAGACGATTTGGCCTTCAAATTGCCGTTTAGCATACCACCAGATAAGGAGTACGAGTAGTCGCGTGCACAAGGATTTCTCTCAGAACTGTCACAGTTTGTGAACACAATAACAGGCACTATGTGTTCTTTATCATACATTCTGAAAGTGGCTTTATTTTTTAATTCACAAAACTGTAATTTAATTACATTTAAACTTTGATGAAGGTCAATTTATACATTTTTTGTGATTTTAATCACTAAAATGCTTGTAATTAAATTTCTTGGTGGTATATTTGTAACCAGCTTCTGAGAGAAGAATGAAATGCTCAAAGGATGAGTCCGTTTTATCGCCTCCAAGGAACCGAGAAATCAACGAATGTTTAATTGATTTAAAAGGTGATAGTTATGAAAGGTTTACCAAGTACAATGTTCTGGAATAGCAAGTCTGTTTACACCGGCAACTTTGTATACCCAACAAGCTTTGGCTACTAAGTGAAGTCAACGCATGTGACTCGAACAGTTTGTTCACCCCTATAAATTGGAATTTTTTTTCAGTGATAGTGCTGACATGATTCGCCGCCACCCAAATTGGGTGGCGTTTTTTTATCTCCACTTTCTCTTTCTGACACATTTTCTGCCATCAAGGCTGGATTCTATTCTCTGTTCTTTAGTTTTATCGACTTCCCCGTCAAATCCACCTAGATATGACGCTTAAAACGCCCAGTTTCTATTTGAAAGTTTAGTACATTGTTCAGTTTTTATTCTGTTGTTGGGTTCTGAACGATAATTATTACTTGTTGTTTTATAAGAATATATTTCCTGTTTTGCTTTTAAGAATTAGCGAATGGGTTTCATATCCAAAGAAAAAAATCGCATTAGAGTGAAGATTCTATCTAGAATTTGCTATTTGATAACTTTATAATTCCCGCCAATCGATTACGCAACCGTTTACTTTTTACCTTTACAGGATTCGATCATGCTCGAGAGGCTTTTTAAGCTCAGTGACAATGGCACAAATGTGCGCACTGAGATCATTGCAGGTGTTACCACCTTCCTAACCATGGCTTACATTATTTTTGTAAACCCAGCGATCCTGTCGGATACCGGTATGGACCGTGGTGCCATTTTTGTTGCAACTTGTCTTGCGGCCGCTATCGGCTGTTTCATCATGGGATTTGTTGCCAACTACCCAATTGCACAAGCACCAGGAATGGGGCTGAACGCATTTTTCACTTACTCTGTTGTGTTGGGAATGGGCTATACGTGGCAAGTTGCGTTAGCGGCGGTGTTTGTTTCAGGCCTGCTGTTTATTCTTTTGAGTATATTTAAGATCCGTGAGTGGATTATTAACTCGATCCCGCATTCTCTTCGAACTGGTATTTCAGCCGGTATCGGTCTTTTCTTAGCATTTATCGCATTAAAAAATGCAGGCATCGTCGTTGATAACCCTGCGACATTAGTTTCTATGGGAGACATCACATCATTGCCATCTGTATTGGCTGCGATTGGTTTCTTCCTTACTATCGCGCTTGTTCACCGTGGTGTGAAAGGTGCGGTGATGATCGCCATTCTTGGTGTTACAGCGCTTGGCCTTCTATTTGGTGATGTGCAGTGGAGCGGCATTATGTCAACGCCACCAAGCATTGCACCAACTTTCATGCAACTGGATTTCTCTGGTTTGTTTGAAGTTGGCATGATTTCCGTTGTGTTTGCTTTCCTATTTGTCGATTTGTTTGATACCGCAGGTACGCTAGTTGGCGTTTCTCAAAAAGCAGGCCTCACGGATGAGAATGGCAACATCCCGCGTTTAAACAAAGCGTTACTTGCAGACTCAACGGCAACGTCAGTAGGTGCACTACTTGGTACCTCAAACACCACATCTTACATTGAGAGTGTTTCTGGTGTGGCGGCTGGTGGTCGTACTGGTCTAACAGCAGTGGTTGTTGGTGTGCTCTTCCTACTTGCTCTATTGTTTTCACCACTAGCAGGAATGATCCCAGCTTACGCAACATCGGGCGCTCTGTTCTATGTCGCGATTTTGATGCTGTCTGGGCTGGTAAGCATTGATTGGCGTGACCTAACGGAAGCATCACCAGTTGTTGTGACTTGTTTGGTGATGCCGTTAACGTTCTCGATTGCAGAGGGTATTACGTTAGGCTTTATCGCGTACTCGGCGATCAAATTATTCAGCGGCAAGGGCCGTGAAGTGTCGATGAGTGTGTGGGTGATGTCTGCCATCTTCATCGTCAAATACCTCGTCGGTTAATTTCTCGAGCAAAAAGCCAGTGTGGATTTATTCACGCTGGCTTTTTCTTTTTTCACGTTGTTCACTTAAGACGGTTTTTCTGCGGAATAGGCAGAGAATTTTGATATCACCGTTGGTATTAGCGGTGTGTTTCGGTAGAATAATCGTTTGCGCAGCTTGAAATCCTCATCTCCATACGTTTTGGAGAGGTCAGTGAGCATTCCGCTTTTGAGTGAGTTCGCTAGATTTTGAGGATGCATATTTTCAAATTATTAGGTTATTACAATGAGTAAAAAATTCATTATCACTTGGGATGCAATGCAGACTTACTGCCGTGAACTGGCTGAAAAACAAATGCCAGCTGAGCAATGGAAAGGGATTTGGGCGGTAAGCCGCGGTGGTTTGGTTCCTGGCGCTATCTTGGCTCGTGAACTGGGTATTCGTTACGTTGATACAATCTGTATTTCAAGCTACGACCATGATCATCAGCGCGATATGACGGTACTAAAAGCACCTGAAGGCGATGGTGAAGGTTACCTAATCGTTGAAGACCTAGTAGACAGTGGTGATACGGCGCGCAAACTACGTGAGATGTATCCAAAAGCGAAGATGATCGCTGTGTGTGCAAAACCTTCAGGCAAAGCGTTGCTAGATGATTATGTGGTAGATATCGCGCAAGACACTTGGATTGAACAACCTTGGGATATGTCAATCCAGTACGCTGAGCCTGTAAACCGCAAGCAAAAATAAACGCTATTAAAGAATATTGAGAAATGCCCCTGTATAGGGGCATTTTTTTTATTATCATAACAACTCATGCTAATAGCCTAAGGTTCTTCCTATGTCTGAAGACGTCAGTAAAAATCTTTCCGAAACTTTGTTCGTGAAACATAAGCAAGCAAAAGAAACCTCTGCGCTTACCCAGTACATGCCGACCAGTCAAAAAATACTTGATGAGCGAGAGGCGCAGGGTGATCGTGCTTGGTATCGTCATTTGCGCCGCTTGCAATGGGCTTGGCAAGGGTTGTCTCCGATAGAGATGGAAGGTGTGCTTTCTAAAATCGCTTCTTCTTCCCACTCTCGAACCAATGATGATTGGTTAGACACCGTAATGGGATACCACAACGGCAACTGGACATTTGAGTGGATTAAGCTCGGCATGGAGCATCAGAAGCGTTCAAATGAAATGCAAGGTGAGGAGGCCGCCGATGAACTCTTCACTGCTTCTTTGTGTTTTAGTATCGCAGGCTACCCACATCTGAAGAATGATAATTTGGCCTTGCAGGCTCAAGTGCTGGCAAACAAAGCGTACTCTGACGGCGCAGAGAAGACCAAGTACACCATCAAGCAAATTGAAGTGCCTTACCAAAATCGCAAAATCATCGCGAACCTTCATTTGCCAAGAACCGACAAACAACTGCCTGTGGTGATGGTGAGCGCTGGTCTCGATACGTTACAAACCGACATGTGGCGTTTGTTCCGCAATCATCTTGCACCACGAGATATTGCAATGTTGACGGTCGATATGCCTTCGGTGGGGCACAGTTCTCACTGGCCTTTGACTGAGAACTCAAGCTGTCTGCACCAAGCGGTACTAAATGAGCTGTATTCATTGCCTTGGGTGGATCATCACAAAGTGGGGTTAGTTGGATTTCGTTTTGGTGGTAATGCCATGATCCGACTCTCTTTTGTTGAGCAAGAGAAGATCAAAGCTTGTGTAGCCCTTGGCGCACCCGTACATGATATTTTTACTTCCCCTGAGAAGCTGCAAAAAATGCCGAAGATGTATCTGGATCTGTTGGCTTCTCGCTTAGGGAAAAGCGCGGTTGATATTAATAGCATGGCGGGCCAGATGATGGCCTGGTCATTGAAGGTTCAGGGCTTCTTGAGCAGTAGAAAAACCAAAGTACCTATTTTAGCTTTGAGCCTTGAAGGCGATCCGGTGTCTCCACACAGTGATAACCAACTCGTCGCGCTGTTTAGCCAGTATGGCAGAGCGAAAAAAATCAGTTCCAAAACGATTACAAAAGGATATGAGCAATCCCTCGATTTAGCCATAAAGTGGCTAGAAGATGAATTATTAGGGTGACAATTCTCCTAAATTAGTTAAGAGTGATATATCTGAGCAAAAAATAAGCTCATGATAATTAAAAATAATAATCATTCTTGGGTGTTTACTTTTAACTATGAAAACGGAGATTCATATGTCAGAGACGACTCAGGGCCCGACTCACTTTCGCTTGATGTCAAAGTTGAAGGCGATAGGGCCTTACCTGCGCGAACCACAATCGCAAGAAGGGCGCTATTATTTTGATTGTCTATCTGTTTGTGTAGACGACAAAAAATCGCCTGAGAAGCGTGAATTTTGGGGCTGGTGGATGGATTTAGAATCCATCGAAGGAGGCTTTACTGCCAAATATCATATCGGCAAGTACAACAAAGAAGGGCAATGGGTATCTGAAGCCCTGCCTAAAAAAGCGGTAGAGGAAGTGTATCTGACGCAGAGCACATTCCATCAAAAGCTGGTTGATACTTTAGAAGAACACTTCAAATTAGAAGTCGAATATCACACGGAGTCTTTCGATTTCGCTTAATTTGGTTGTTTTCATTTAATACCAAACAAAAAGGTGCGAAAACGCACCTTTTCTCTTGTTAATTCCCTCTTTGATTGTTAAAACATCCTCTCTTTATTTGTTTTTCACTTCAGAAGACATCATGACAACGAATCAACAAAATGCAGTTGTTTCACAACCACAAACTGTCGTTGTGAAACTGGGTACAAGTGTGCTGACAGGCGGCACTCTGGCACTCGACCGTGCTCACATGGTTGAGTTAGCGCGCCAGTGTGCTGAGCTTAAAAAACAAGGCCATTCAGTGGTAATGGTTTCGTCTGGTGCTATTGCAGCAGGCCGTGAGCATCTTGGTTACCCCGCATTGCCCAACGAGATGGCGAGTAAACAATTACTTGCGGCGGTGGGTCAAAGTCGCTTGATTCAAACATGGGAGTCTTTGTTTGGTATTTACGGCATCAAGATCGGCCAAATGCTACTAACTCGTGCTGATTTAGAAGATCGCGAGCGATTCTTAAACGCACGTGACACCATCAATGCGCTCGTTGCGAACGATATTATTCCTATCGTAAACGAAAATGATGCCGTTGCGACCAGTGAGATTAAAGTGGGCGATAACGACAACCTTTCCGCTTTGGTGGGCATTTTGTGTGGCGCAGATAAGCTCTTGCTTTTAACTGACCAAAAAGGTCTGTTTACTGCTGACCCTCGTAAAGACCCGAACGCAGAGTTGATCAAGGAAGTAAAAACCATCGACGATACGCTGCGTAAAATCGCAGGAGGAAGTGGTACAACATTGGGTACTGGCGGTATGGCAACGAAGCTGCAAGCCGCAGACATCGCTCGCCGCGCAGGTATCGAGGTTATTATTGCTGCTGGTAGTGCACCGAATGTTATCTTTGACTCTTTAAGTGCTGAACCTCAGGGCACGCGCTTCCTACCTTGCGCTGAAGCCTTAGAGAACCGTAAACGCTGGATTCTGGCGGGACCTGCGGCATCGGGCGACATCATTATTGATGACGGTGCGGTAAATGCTGTGGTCGGTAAGGGCAGTAGCCTACTTGCTAAAGGGGTAATCAAAGTAAGTGGTGACTTTGCACGAGGCGAAGTGGCGCGTGTAACAAATTCTCACGGTAAGTTGGTGGCTCGTGGCATCAGCGCCTACTCAAGTGATGACCTAACTAAAATTACTGGTAAGCACAGTAAAGATATCATCTCTATTTTGGGGCATGATTATGGCTCTGAGGTGATTCATCGCGATGATTTGGTCGTCATTCAGGAATAGAATTAGAGGGAAGCAAAGTGGATTTAACGAATATGGGTAAAGCTGCTAAAGATGCAGCTTTCGAATTAGCGACAGCGTCAACTGCGCAAAAGAACCAAGCTTTAGCCATCATTGCTGATGAGCTAGAAGCAAACTCCGTTGCTATTTTGGCGGCAAACGCTAAAGACATCGAACTTGGCCGTGAAGCGGGTTTAACCGATGCGCTGCTTGATCGCCTTTTGCTTAATGAAGAACGATTGACTGCAATTGCGAATGATGTTCGCAACGTCATTAGCTTGAACGATCCTGTAGGCAGCGAAATCGACAGTAAGGTACTGGAAAATGGGATGTCATTGTCTCGTCGCCGCGTACCACTGGGTGTTGTGGGCGTAATTTATGAAGCGCGTCCTAACGTAACTATTGATATTGCGGCACTGTGCTTGAAAACCGGCAACGCAAGCATTTTGCGTGGCGGCAAAGAGACATTTTTCTCGAATATGGAATTAGTGAAGGTTATTCAGTCTGCGCTAGCAAAGGCGAACCTTCCTGCCGCTTCGGTTCAGTACATTGAAAAGCCAGATCGTGAGTTAGTCTCTCAACTGCTTAAATTGGACGATTACGTCGACATGATCATTCCACGCGGTGGTGCTGGCCTACACAAAATGTGTAAAGAAAACAGCACGATTCCGGTGATTATTGGCGGCTTTGGTATCAGCCATATCTTTGTCGACGAATCCGCTGATCTAGATAAATCCCTGAATGTGGTTGAGAACTCTAAAGTTCAACGTCCATCTGCGTGTAACTCATTAGATACGCTGCTCGTGCATGAAAAAATTGCAGCACAATTCCTACCAATGATCGTAGAGCGCATGAACGATAAAGTGACGTTCGTGGCAGAGCCAAAAGCAAAAGAACTCATGGAGCAAGCGAAACAAGTTCGCGATGCTGTTGAAGGTGACTTTGATACGGAATGGTTGAGCTACACCCTTGGTGTAAAAGTCGTGTCTGATGTGAAAGATGCCATTGATCATATGCGTGTTCATAACGCGAGCCACTCAGATGCGATCATGACCAATAGTTTGGAAAACTCAGAACTGTTCATCAATTCTGTCGGTTCGGCGGCGGTTTATGTGAATGCTTCAACGCGCTTTACAGACGGTGCGCAATTTGGCCTTGGCGCAGAAGTCGCAGTATCCACGCAAAAGCTACATGCCCGTGGTCCAATGGGCTTAGAAGAGCTAACTAGCTACAAGTGGGTTGGTAAAGCGAATTACGTAGCACGCAGTTAACACATTCAACGAGATCTTGAGTGAAAAAGGGGCCTTTGGGCCCCTTTTTGTTTTGTCTAACATACCAATTCCGCTACACTACATGAGCTTTTATTTCGGTTTGAAAGCGTTATACCCAAATAGCTTTAATAGAGTCCGTATAACCATGAACGCGTGGTTAGCCGTGATTGCTCATGAGGTTATTTGGGTATAGATATGGAGGTGATATGCATTGTCCTTTTTGTTCCGAGAACGATACCAAAGTTATTGATTCCCGCTTAGTGGCTGATGGCCATCAAGTTCGACGTCGCCGTCAGTGCTTGGCGTGTAGCGAGCGTTTTACTACGTTTGAAAGCGCAGAGTTAGTGATGCCTAAAGTGATCAAATCGAATGGCAACCGTGAACCATTTGATGAAGATAAAATGGTTGGCGGTATTCAGCGCGCATTAGAGAAACGCCCAGTGAGTGCCGATTCTATAGAGTTAGCGATCAGCATGATCAAATCACAACTGCGTGCGACGGGTGAGCGAGAGGTTCCGAGTGAAATGATTGGTAATTTAGTCATGGACCAACTCAAAGAGCTCGACAAGGTCGCTTATATCCGTTTCGCCTCAGTTTACCGCAGCTTTGAAGATATTCGCGAGTTTGGCGAAGAGATTGCCCGCCTAGAAGACTGAGTAGCTCATGACTCAACACACTCCTGAAAGAGCGTTTTCTGATTTAGATTTCGCCATGATGTCACGAGCTATTAAGTTAGCGAAACGTGGCATTTATACCACCGCCCCGAATCCAAATGTAGGGTGTGTCATCGTTCGTGATGAAGAAATTGTCGGTGAAGGCTATCACCATCGCGCTGGTGAGCCGCATGCCGAAGTGCACGCGATGCGCATGGCGGGTGAAAAAGCAGTTGGTGCAACCGCTTATGTGACGCTCGAACCTTGCTCTCATTACGGCCGTACACCGCCATGTGCTGAAGGGCTAATCAAAGCCAAAGTGGCACGTGTGGTTTGCGCAATGGTAGACCCAAACCCTAAAGTTGCGGGGCGGGGCATCCAGATGTTGCGTGATGCCGGAATTGAAGTACAAATCGGCTTGTTAGAGCAAGATGCCCTTGCCCTTAACCCTGGTTTTATAAAGTACATGCGTACAGGCATGCCGTTTGTTCAATTAAAAATGGCAGCCAGTTTGGATGGGCAAAGCGCACTCAGCAATGGGCAGAGCCAATGGATCACCTCCCCAGCGGCCCGCCAAGATGTGCAGCGTTATCGAGCGATGAGTGGTGGCATTCTCTCTACCAGCAAAACGGTGATTGATGATAATGCGTCACTCAATGTGCGTTGGGATGACTTACCTACCAGTGTTCAAGCGCAGTATTTACGAGAAGAACTTCGTCAACCAGTACGTGTAATCTTAGACCGTCAGAACCATTTAACGGATGCGCTCAAGCTGTTCCACACCGATGGAGAGCGAGTTATTGTTAGCCCAGATGGAGACTGTATCCCTCTATTGGACAGCGCTGACCAAATTGACTTATCAACGACATTAAAACGTATCTCGGATGAGCACCACATCAATCACTTATGGGTTGAAGCTGGAGCCACGCTAGCGAGTGCGATGATAAAGGCTAATCTTGTAGATGAGCTCATTGTTTACCTTGCGCCAAAACTCATGGGCAGCGATGGTCGGGGGCTTATCGGTGCTTTAGGATTAAGCGCTATGGCTGACGTCATTGATTTAAACATTACAGACGTTCGTATGGTCGGGGTAGACATTCGTATCACCGCCACCATCAAACGTAAAGAACTTAGATAAGAAATAGTATGTTTACAGGAATAGTAGAAGCAGTTGGCAAGTTAGCTGCGATTACGCCGAAGGGCGAAGATATCACCGTCACGGTTGAAACTGGTACGCTTGATATGTCAGACGTTAAGTTAGGCGATAGCATTGCGACCAATGGTGTTTGCTTAACGGTAGTTGACTTCGGAAGCCACTATTACAGTGCTGATCTGTCATTAGAAACCTTGAAGAAAACTGGGTTTGCTGAATACCAAGTAGGCGATAAGGTGAATCTAGAAAAAGCCATGTTGCCAACAACGCGATTGGGTGGACATATCGTTTCTGGCCATGTCGATGGGGTTGGTGAAATTGTCGAACGCAATTCAGTTGGCCGTGCGATAGAGTTTTGGGTTGCAATGCCAGCGGAAATTAGCAAGTACGTTGCAGAGAAAGGCTCGATTACTGTTGATGGTATTAGCCTAACCGTCAACGACTTACGTAAAAATGCTTTTAAGCTGACGATCGTTCCTCATACGAGTGAAGAAACTACGATTGACCAGTTTCAAGTGGGGCGCAAAGTAAACTTAGAAGTTGATGTACTTGCGCGTTATATGGAGCGTTTACTGCAAGGGCAACAAGAAGATAAGGCCGAGTCTCGTATCACGATGGACTTTTTACAGCAAAACGGTTTTGCATAAGTCTTGGGAGTGGCTGCGTGAGGCATGCGATAAAGAGCAGACTCACAGAACACCGCGAGATTCATTGACTTGCTTGGTGCAAAGCTCAAACTATTGACCTAACTAGCATTCACTGCAACGTGATTTTTCATTGCTGTCGCAATAACAAATTTAGAATAACGGGATAACAGACTATGCCAATCAGTACGCCACAAGAAATTATTGATGATATTCGCGCAGGCAAAATGGTCATCCTAATGGATGATGAAGACCGCGAGAATGAAGGTGACTTGATCATGGCTGCCGAGCATATTACGCCGGAAGCCATCAACTTTATGGCAACCTATGGCCGTGGCCTGATTTGTTTAACCATGACCAAAGATCGTTGCGAAAGCCTAGGTCTGCCACCAATGGTGCAAGACAATAATGCGCAATACACAACCAACTTTACCGTTTCTATTGAGGCGGCAGAAGGGGTAACGACGGGTATTTCAGCCGCGGATCGCGCACGTACGGTTCAAGCGGCAGTCGCGCCAAACGCCAAAGCTGCGGATTTGGTGCAGCCTGGTCACATCTTCCCTCTCGCAGCTCAAGACGGCGGTGTACTGACTCGCGCAGGTCACACTGAAGCTGGCTGTGATTTGGCTCGCCTTGCTGGTTTAGAGCCTGCATCGGTGATTGTTGAGATCTTAAATGACGACGGCACCATGGCTCGTCGCCCTGATCTAGAGATCTTTGCAGAGAAGCACGGTATTAAATTGGGCACTATTGCCGACCTAATTGAGTACCGCAATAACACTGAGACAACGATTGAACGTGTGGCAGAGTGCAAGTTACCGACAGAGTTTGGCGAGTTCACGTTAGTCACGTACAAAGACACCATTGATAACCAAGTGCACTACGCAATGTGCAAGGGCGATTTGAAAGAAAAAGCGCCACTGGTTCGCGTACATCTTCAAGACGTTTTTACCGACTTACTACGTAGCGATCGTAATGCAGAGCGCAGCTGGACACTAGATAAGGCAATGAAACGCATTGGTGAAGAAGGCGGTGTGCTGGTTGTTCTTGGCCATGAAGAATCGACCGATCTACTTATTCATCGCGTGAAGATGTTCGAAGCGCAAGACAAAGGTGAAGCACCAACGCTTGCTAAAAAACAAGGCACGTCTCGCCGTGTTGGCGTTGGTTCACAGATTCTTGCGGATCTCGGTGTACATGATATGCGCCTTCTGTCATCGACCAACAAAAAGTATCACGCGTTAGGTGGTTTTGGTCTGAACGTTGTTGAGTACGTCTGCGAGTAACAACCGAACAATAAGTTCCTAGTCTTTTACGTGCTTAACTCGTCAATGGCTAGGAACCGGTGATTTGCCTCCAATTTCCATTAGATATTGCTCACAAATTTGTGCTAGAATCCGGCGATTCTCACTTGATGAACATATTTCACTTATAAATAGAGTTAAAGGAAAGCTTATGAAAGTGATCGAGGGTGGCTTCCCAGCGCCAAATGCAAAAATTGCTATCGTTATTTCTCGTTTCAACAGTTTTATTAACGAAAGCCTACTTTCTGGTGCGATCGATACACTAAAGCGTCACGGACAAGTAAGCGAAGACAACATCACGGTTGTGCGTTGTCCAGGTGCCGTAGAACTACCTCTAGTAGCTCAGCGTGTTGCTAAAACTGGCAAATTCGACGCTATTGTTTCTCTAGGGTCTGTTATTCGCGGTGGAACGCCTCACTTTGACTATGTTTGTAGTGAAATGAACAAAGGTCTAGCACAAGTGTCTATGGAATTCAGCATTCCAGTAGCATTTGGTGTTTTGACTGTTGATACGATCGATCAAGCGATTGAACGCGCAGGAACCAAGGCTGGTAATAAAGGTGCAGAGGCTGCACTAAGCGCACTTGAAATGATTAATGTACTATCTGAAATTGATTCCTAATGGGGGCCAGTGTGAAACCAGCCGCACGTCGTAACGCACGTCAATTCGCTCTACAGGCGATCTACTCATGGCAAATTACTAAAGAGAATGTTGCCAAGATTGAAGAACAGTTTTTGTCTGGCGACAAATACGATGAAGAAGAACTTCATGCATCTGAGCCAGCGCTTGCTGCTCCAGAAACAGACGTAGCTTACTTCCGTGAACTACTAAGCGGTGTTGTACTTAGCCACGCTGAGCTAGATAGCAAAATTCGTCCATACATCTCTCGTCCTATGCAGGATTTAGATATGATGGAACTTGCTCTTCTTCGCCTTGCTATGTACGAGATGACTCGTCGCGAAGATGTTCCTTACAAAGTTGTTATCAATGAAGCGATTGAACTTGCAAAAGTCTTCGCAGCAGAAGATAGCCACAAGTTTGTGAACGGTGTACTTGATAAAGCAGCACCTCACATTCGTAAGAAATAACGATTTCTTCAATGAAAAGGTCAGCACATGCTGACCTTTTTTGTATCAAAAGCTTTTACATCAAAAAGTAAGTGAATTATGTCTGGTGAATTTAATCTGATAGACAAATACTTCGTCGGTCGTCAGAGCCAACGTAAAGATGTCCATCTAGCCGCTGGTGATGATTGCGCTTTGGTCAAAGCGCCAGCTAATGTTCAGATTGCGATTAGCACGGATACATTGGTAGCTGGAACGCATTTCTTAGCCGACGCGAACCCAGCATGGGTCGCACACAAAGCATTGGCTTCTAACATCAGTGATTTGGCAGCGATGGGCGCAACGCCTGCGTGGGTGAGCTTTGCATTAACGATGCCCGAGCCAGATGAAGAATGGCTTGCACCTTTCTGTGATGCATTTTTCGAATTGGCTGATTACTATGGTATTCAGTTAATTGGCGGTGATACCACAAAAGGGCCATTGTGTCTGACTCTGACGGTGCAAGGTTTTGTGCCTGAAGGTAAAGCTCTCACACGTTCCGGAGCAAAGTCAGGGGACTGGGTGTACGTAACGGGGAACCTTGGCGATGCAAAAGCTGGCTTGGATGTGATTCTAGATGGCTCTCTACGTAGCAGAGCTGGCGCGGAAGCACTAGAGCGAGCTCATTACCTTAGTTCTCCGCGTGTGCTTGCTGGACAAGCTCTTGTTGGCTTAGCCTCGTCGGCGATAGATATTTCAGATGGTTTAATCTCTGATATTAAGCACATTTTACAGCGATCTCAGGTTGGGGTGAGTATTGATGTCTCTCAGCTACCGATCTCTTCAGAATTAGTCCAGTTTTTAGATGATAAGATCAGCGCGCAGCAGTATGCTTTAGCAAGTGGCGAAGAGTACGAGTTGTGTTTTACCGTGCCGGAGCAAAATCGAGGCTCGTTACAAAGCGCTTTATCTCATACTGGCTGTAAGGTCACATGTATTGGTCAAATCCGACCAAATGGAACCTTCGAGCTGCATGATAACAATCAACCACTTGATTGGGACTTAAGTGGCTTCGACCACTTTAAATGATCTGAGCTAAGCTCTAGCCAGAGCCTGTTACTATTGAGCAACTCGCAGGCATGACGATTGAAACCAAACTAGCAGTATAGGTTTAAGGATATGACCAACCCTCTTTCTCTGATTTCATTAAAGAACCCGTGGCATCTATTGGCGACGGGTTTTGGCAGTGGATTATCCCCGTTTATCCCAGGAACAATGGGGACACTGGCGGCCGTGCCCTTCTTTTTGTTGTTGGCGCAATTGCCATTTACGGCGTATGTCATTGTTGTTCTGATTTCGTGTGTGATCGGCATTCAAATCTGCCAAGTGACGTCTGCAGACATGAAAGTACATGATCATGGTTCAATCGTATGGGATGAATTTGCGGGTTTTTGGATTACGATGAGCATCGTCCCTGCGCTAAATATTCCGTTGACCGAGTGGAAGTGGTTGCTCACTGGCTTCATCTTGTTCCGTTTTTTCGACATGGTAAAACCGTGGCCAATTGGGTGGCTAGATAAGCGAGTTCACGGTGGGCTGGGTATTATGGTTGATGATATCGTGGCGGGAATTATGGCCGGTGTTGCCCTGTTTCTAGTCGCAAAATACGCAGGCTGGATGAATTAAACGTTGGACATAAAAAAGGGATGCCATGAGCATCCCTTTTTAAATTCTATTTTGCTAAATAATCCAAGATGGATTGTTCAATCCCTTTTGCATCGAGACCAAGCTCTTCATGCAGTTCATCTTGTGTTCCCTGATGAATAAACTCATCTGGTAAACCTAGGTTCAACACAGGTTTAATGATTTTATCTTTCATCATGAACTCAACGACACCAGCACCTGCACCACCTGCGATAACATTTTCTTCTAACGTCACGAGCACATCATGATCTGCGGCTAATTGACGAATTAATGCTTCATCGAGCGGCTTCACAAAGCGCATATCAGCAACAGTGGCGTTAAGGTATTCTGCCGCTTCTAGCGCGTTACCCAAGAAAGTACCAAAGTTCAGAATAGCAACTTTTTCACCTTGGCGAACCATGCGTCCTTTACCGATTTCTAAAGCCGTAAACTCAGTTTCGATTTCTACGCCCATCCCGCTACCGCGAGGGTATCGAACCGCACTAGGGCCAGTATGTTTATGGCCAGTGTAAAGCATTTGTCGACATTCGTTTTCGTCACTTGGCGCCATGATCACCATGTTCGGAATACAGCGCATAAAGCTTAGATCGAATGCGCCTTGGTGAGTTTGGCCGTCTGCACCAACGAGACCTGCACGGTCGATAGCGAACATTACTGGTAAATCCATGATCGCGATATCGTGGATCAGTTGGTCATAACCACGTTGCAAGAAAGTCGAATAGATAGCTACGATTGGATGATCGCCAGCAATTGCCATACCTGTTGCAAGTGTCACAGCGTGTTGCTCAGCAATCGCCACGTCAAAGTATTGGTCTGGATATTCTTTTGAGAAACGTACCATACCAGAGCCTTCGCGCATTGCTGGCGTAATTGCCATTAGCTTAGGATCTTGGGCCGCCATATCACATAAAAAGTCACCAAAGATCTTTGAGTAAGTTGGCTTACCGCCACTGCTTTTCGGTAGACAGTTATGCGTTGGATCGAATTTAGGAACACCGTGGTAGCCGATAGGATCTTTCTCGGCAGGCTCATAACCTTTGCCTTTCTTGGTCATGATGTGTAGGAACTGAGGACCTTTGAGCTCACGCATGTTTTTTAGCGTTTTGACGAGTTCATTGACGTCGTGCCCATCAATCGGGCCAATGTAATTAAAGCCGAACTCTTCGAACAGAGTACCAGGCACTACCATGCCTTTGAGGTGCTCTTCCGTACGGCGAACCAACTCTTTAATAGGTGGAACACCAGACAGCACTTTCTTACCGCCTTCACGGATAGAAGTGTACAAGCTGCCAGAAAGTACTTTCGCAAGGTGGTTATTCAGGGCGCCGACGTTTTCTGAAATCGACATTTCGTTGTCGTTCAAAATCACCAACATATCAGGATGAACGTCGCCAGCGTGGTTCATGGCTTCGAATGCCATGCCTGCTGTAATTGCGCCATCGCCAATCACACTGACAATTTTACGACCTTTGCCTTCTTTTTGTGCGCTGATGGCCATGCCAAGACCAGCACTAATCGATGTCGAAGAGTGACCGACAGATAAGGTGTCATATTCACTTTCTTCACGCCAAGGGAAAGGGTGTAGACCATCCTTTTGGCGAATTGTTGGCATTTTATCGCGACGTCCGGTGAGGATTTTATGCGGGTAAGCCTGATGACCAACATCCCAGATCAATTTGTCGATAGGGGTGTTGTAAACATAATGCAGAGCGACAGTTAGCTCCACGGTGCCTAAGCCAGACGCTAAGTGTCCGCTAGATTGGCTCACTGAATTTAGCAGATACGTTCGCAGTTCATCACACAGATTTGGTAATGTTTCTTTCGGAAGGAGACGTAATTCTTCCGGTGTATTTGCTAACGCCAGTGTTGGGTACTTTGAAATATCAAGAGTCATATAAATGCGCGCTTATAGTGTTAATTTTTGCGCTCGATGACATATCGGGCGAACTCTTCGAGTAACTGAGTATTGTATGGGATAGCTTCCAATGCTTGAAGTGCTTCCTGTAACAGAGTGTGAGCTTTCTCTATGGCTCCCTCTAAACCCAGCAGGGAAGGATAAGTGCTCTTATTCAGACCTTGGTCGGAACCTTGAGGCTTACCCAGTGTTTCTGTGTCACTGATGATATCAAGAATATCGTCTTGAACCTGAAACGCCAAACCAATTGCTTTTGAGTAGCGCTCCAAGTGAGGTAGAACCTCGATACCTTTCTCACCAGCAGCTAATGCACCTAATTTTACCGCACAATCAATCAGAGCTCCGGTTTTTTTACGGTGTATCTCTTCCATTTCTTCAAGAGAAACTTGGCGATTTTCTGCGCCTAAATCTAAAGCTTGTCCAACACACATGCCGTTGGCGCCAGAAGAATGCGCCAACGCTTTGATCATATTGATGCGTTGAGTCTCGGCTGCCGGGTTTAATTGACCATCGGCAATAATGGTGAAGGCGAGAGTTTGTAGTGCATCACCTGTCAGTATTGCGGTTGCTTCATCAAACTTAATATGACAAGTTGGTTGACCTCGACGCAGTTCATCATCGTCCATGGCAGGCAGATCATCATGAATGAGTGAGTAGGCATGTATACATTCGATAGCAGCGGCAGGAGTGTCTAAGTCTTCTGGTTTACAGCCGAGCATTTGACCTGTGATGTAAACAAGAAAAGGGCGAACGCGTTTTCCACCTAGCAAAAGGCCGTATTTCATTGCTTGAATCAATGGCTGCTCTTGATATGGAAGCTGATCGAGCCACAAGTTCAATTGCTGATTGTTTCTTTGTTGAAAAGACGTCAATGTCTGTTGCATCACATTGCTCACTACTGATGGTTATTCTGAATCTGGTTTGAAGTCACTCAGTGGTGCTTCATCATCTTCACTAAGAAGAATGCTCACGCGCTGTTCGGCGTCGCTTAGTTTAGTTTGACCTGCACGAGCTAAGGCAATGCCTCGTTCAAACTTACGCAGGGCATCATCTAGGGCAAGATCGCCATTTTCTAATTGATCAACCAAGCTATCAAGCTCTTCAATGGTTGCTTCGAAGGTCATGTTTTCTGGTTTCTTGACCGCCATCTTTTTTCTGCCTTAATCAAGCCTTGGAGAAGATGCACGAAAGTTACCTTAGCCTAGTAACTTGGTCAAATTTAACCTTATATAATTGTCACAAAATTAGCGTTAAACGAGCCTAAGCGCTGAAACCCCATATTTTGGTTAAGGTTGTTAAGTCTAATTTGTGATCCATTAGCTAAGATTTTTCTAAAAATTCTGCGCGAGTTGTCGATACAGGTAATAATCCGCCCAATGGCAGTATTTGAGTATAGCGTGAGGAGTGCTTTGTGGATTTAGCAACCCTATTAGGTTTGATTGGTGGTTTTGCATTCGTCATTATGGCGATGGTGCTTGGTGGCAGCATCGGCATGTTTGTCGATGTCACGTCGATCCTTATTGTCGTTGGTGGCTCAATATTCGTCGTGTTGATGAAGTTCACAATGGGACAGTTTTTTGGTGCAACAAAGATTGCTGGTAAAGCCTTCATGTTTAAAGCGGATGAACCCGAAGACCTGATCGCAAAAATTGTGGAAATGGCCGATGCGGCACGTAAAGGTGGTTTTCTTGCTCTTGAAGAGATGGAAATTAATAACACTTTTATGCAAAAAGGCATTGATTTGCTTGTTGATGGCCATGATGCCGACGTGGTAAGAGCAGCCTTAAAAAAAGACATCGCGCTTACGGATGAACGACATACTCAAGGCACTGGCGTATTTCGCGCCTTTGGTGACGTTGCCCCTGCAATGGGGATGATTGGTACCTTGGTTGGCTTAGTCGCAATGCTTTCGAACATGGATGATCCAAAAGCGATTGGACCAGCAATGGCGGTTGCACTCTTAACCACATTGTATGGCGCGATCCTGTCCAACATGGTGTTTTTCCCTATTGCGGATAAGCTTTCTCTGCGCCGTGACCAAGAAACGCTAAACCGCCGTTTGATCATGGATGGTGTATTAGCGATTCAAGATGGTCAAAACCCGCGAGTGATTGATAGTTACTTGAAGAACTACCTCAACGAAGGTAAACGTGCCCTTGAGATTGACGAGTAACTTGGAGAGTAGTGATGGATGATGAAGATAACAAATGCGATTGTCCGCCACCCGGTCTCCCGTTATGGATGGGGACATTCGCGGACTTAATGTCGCTACTGATGTGTTTCTTTGTTCTTCTGCTCTCGTTTTCTGAGATGGACGTGCTGAAGTTCAAACAGATTGCGGGATCAATGAAATTTGCCTTCGGTGTACAAAATCAACTTGAAGTGAAAGACATTCCCAAAGGTACTAGCATCATTGCTCAAGAGTTTCGACCGGGCCGACCGGAACCAACGCCGATTGATGTCATCATGCAGCAAACCATGGACATCACTCAGCAGACGCTCGAATTTCATGAAGGGGAGTCTGACCGAGCTGGTGGCACAAAGCGTGATGAAGGCAAGTTAACCGGTGGTCAATCGCCAGAAACGTCAACGCAAAACAATCAATCTGCAGAAGCGGACATGCAACAGCAGCAATCTGAAGAGATGTCGCAAGAGATGGAAACCTTGATGGAAAGCATCAAGAAAGCCTTAGAGCGAGAGATTGAACAAGGTGCCATTGAAGTTGAAAATCTTGGCCAACAGATTGTTATACGCATGCGTGAAAAAGGTGCATTCCCTGAAGGTTCGGCCTTCTTGCAGCCTAAATTCCGTCCTTTAGTTCGACAAATTGCAGAGTTAGTAAAAGACGTGCCAGGCATTGTGCGAGTATCTGGTCATACGGACAACCGACCGTTGGACTCAGAGCTTTATCGTTCTAACTGGGATCTCTCTTCTCAGCGCGCCGTATCGGTTGCACAAGAGATGGAGAAGGTGAGAGGCTTCTCTCATCAACGTTTGAGAGTGCGAGGCATGGCAGATACTGAACCATTGTTGCCGAATGATTCTGATGAAAATCGCGCGCTTAACCGACGGGTTGAAATCAGCATCATGCAAGGCGAGCCACTATACAGTGAAGAAGTGCCTGTAATTCAATAACTAGACTTTAGTTTCAAGTCAGTAGAGAGATAAGAAAGCGAGCAGATTGCTCGCTTTTTTTGTTTTTCCAATCCGCTTGGGTGTATAATCTTGCGCCTTAAAAGTGAGCTCAGACTACTTTTTGTGACTGAAACGCGGTTTTACTGCGTATGAAGCATTGAAGTTGAGTGTCACTCTTTGTTGATTGCGAAACTAACCTGCGAATTAGACTATGAAATTTATTGTAAAGCCCCATCCAGAAATTTTTGTAAAAAGTGAATCTGTGCGTAAGCGCTTCACAAAGATTTTAGAGTGCAACATTCGTAACATCATTAAGAGCCGCACGGAATCTGTCGCGGTATTCAACCGTCGTGATCACATTGAAGTGACCTCTGAGAGTAACGAATTCCACGCTGAAGTTCTTGAGGTTTTGACTCATACACCAGGCATTCACCACGTACTGGAAGTGAAGCAGACCGAATTTAAAGATTTGCACGATATCTTCGAACAAGTACTGGAGCTAAATCGCTCTGCACTCGAAAATAAAACCTTTGTTGTACGTGCGAAGCGTCGCGGTAAGCACGACTTTACCTCTATCGAACTAGAGCGTTATGTCGGCGGTGGTTTAAACCAAGCGATTGAGAGCGCAAGAGTTAAGCTGCAAAACCCAGACGTGACGATCAAGGTGGAAGTCTCGAACGATAAGCTAAACCAAGTGCTGGCTCGTCATAAAGGTTTAGGCGGCTTCCCACTGGGCACGCAAGAAGACGTGTTGAGCTTGATCTCTGGTGGTTTTGACTCTGGTGTTTCTAGCTACCTTCATATCAAGCGTGGCTCAAAAGTACATTACTGCTTCTTTAACCTAGGTGGTCCAGCACACGAAATCGGCGTTAAGCAGGTTTCTCACTACCTATGGAACAAATACGGTTCTTCAGCAAAAGTACGTTTCATTTCAGTTGATTTCGAACCTGTGGTTGCGGAAATCCTAGAGAAAGTCGATGACGGCCAAATGGGGGTTATCTTGAAGCGTATGTTCATGCGTGCAGCAGGCATGATCGCTCAGAAGATGAAGATCGAAGCATTGGTAACAGGCGAAGCGCTCGGTCAAGTATCGAGCCAAACGCTAACTAACCTCCGCCATATCGATAACGTAACGGACACGTTGATTCTGCGCCCACTTATCAACTGGGATAAAGAAGACATCATTAACCTAGCACGCGAAATCGGCACGGAAGACTTTGCGAAGACTATGCCAGAGTATTGTGGTGTTATTTCTAAGAAGCCGACAGTAAAAGCGATTAAAGCGAAGCTAGAAGCGGAAGAAGAGAAGTTTGACTTTAGCATTCTTGAGCAAGTAGTTCGTGATGCACGCATGATGGACATTCGTGATATCGCGAAAGAGTCTGAGCAAGCAGCACCAGAAGTCGAGCAGGTTGAAGCGGTAGAAGAGCACGCGGTTGTGCTAGATATTCGTAGTCCTGAAGAGGAAGACGATAACCCACTCGAAATCGAAGGTGTGGATGTGAAACATATCCCATTCTACAAGTTGGGTACACAGTTTGGTGATTTAGACCAATCTAAGACATATCTATTGTACTGTGACCGTGGTGTGATGAGCCGTCTGCAAGCACTTTACTTGCAAGAGCAAGGCTTCAATAACGTAAAAGTTTACCGCCCATAGTTGACTGATAAAAAGAAGTTAAAAGGCGCAAATTGAGACATCAATTTGCGCCTTTTTTGTTTTTGATCGCGTTACAGCTAATCATTACTTAGCATAATATTGAGGCTTATCGCAAAGCCATACACTTTGTGTTGATATAACGATAATTAATCCGAAAGAAGAGTAATAAAGTGATGTTGCTGCCAGATATACGGATGAGATTTTCGATAGATAAAAAAACACCGCCTAATTTAGGCGGTGTAACAAATTTGACAGACAGGTCAAAAATAAATACAGGAAGTATATGTTTTGTCACAGGGAGTGTGGACAAAACATTATGGTAGAAATCTACCTAACTCGAAATACGAGTTTGCAAACACAACATCGCAACAACGAAGCCAATTGATTTCCAAAGAAATCAAGCCGTTCAGGCTCGTGTTGCGGGGTGAAATATAGAATTTATCTGGCTGTTCGACAACGGACATTTTATAATGTTTCAGATTAAAAAAACTAATCCTATTTGAGGTCCCATATGTCTCGCAGATTGCCTCCATTAAATTCGCTTCGAGTCTTCGAAGCGGCTGCTCGCCATCTCAGTTTTACGCGAGCGGCAGAAGAGTTGTTTGTTACTCAAGCCGCGGTCAGTCACCAGATTAAAGCACTCGAAGAGTTCTTATCGTTGAAGCTCTTTCGTCGCCGTAATCGTTCGCTATTGTTGACAGAAGAAGGACAAAGTTACTTTCTCGACATCAAAGATATTTTCACCTCGATTGCCGAGGCGACAGATAAGGTATTGGAACGTAGTGAAAAAGGGGCATTGACGATCAGTCTACCGCCGAGTTTTGCTATCCAATGGTTGGTGCCTCGTTTGGCCGATTTTAATGCTCAAGAGCCAGATATCGATGTACGTATTAAAGCTGTGGATATGGATGAAGGTTCACTGACTGATGATGTAGATGTGGCTATCTACTATGGCCGTGGGAATTGGCCGGGTTTGCGAGCGGATAAATTGTACCAAGAGTTTCTGATCCCACTTTGTTCACCTTCGTTACTTTTAGGCAACAAACCATTAGAATCTCTAAGTGACCTCAAATTACACACTTTGTTACATGATACTTCGCGTAAAGACTGGAAGCAGTTTGCGCGTCATTACAACATCGAAGGTATCAATGTAAACCACGGTCCTATTTTCAGTCACTCGACGATGGTGCTACAGGCTGCTGCGCATGGTCAGGGGGTCGCGCTTGGTAACAACGTACTCGCCAAGCCAGAAATGGAAGCTGGACGACTCATCGCGCCATTCGACGAGGTGTTGATCTCTAAGAATGCATTCTACGTGGTGTGTCATGAACAGCAGGCAGATATGGGCCGAATCGCAACGTTTAGAGACTGGATGTTAGCGACCGCGAGAAAAGAGCAAGAGGAAGTACTAGATGAGCCAATGGATAGTTGAGGGACCTGAAAGCGGTCCTCTATTTATCTTTGCCCATGGCGCTGGAGCGGGGATGGAACATGATTTCATGACCGCCGTTGCCAAAGGATTAGTTGAGCAAGGAATTCGCGTGGTGCGATTTAACTTCCCGTATATGATTAAGCGAGCGGAAGATGGGAAAAAGCGCCCACCAGATCGTGCGCCAAAACTGTTGGAAGCCTATGAAGAAGTGATTGCTCACTTTACCTCTCAACCTATTGTCATTGGTGGCAAGTCAATGGGTGGTCGCATGTCGAGTTTACTGGCTGAAAATGAGCTGGTGGCGGGCATTGCCTGTTTAGGGTTTCCATTTCACCCACCGGGAAAGCCAGAGAAATACAAAGGCGAGCACTTAGCAACTATTGAGAAACCTACGCTGATTCTACAAGGGGAGCGAGACACCTTTGGTAAGCGTGAGGAGTTCGATGACTTTGTCCTTTCATCGCAAGTTAAGGTGAGTTTTTTACCCGATGGTGACCACAGCTTTAAACCGCGCAAGAGCTCAGGCCATACCGAGGCGGGTAACATCGATCTCGCGGTAGAGCAGTTAGCGGCGTTTATCAAAGAGGTGCACCGTGAAAAGTAAGTGGTTACTCTCATTTTCTGGTCTGTCTGGGCTGGTTTCTGTCGCTCTAGGAGCCTTTGCTGCACATGGGCTAAAAGCTCAGCTGGCTCCGTATTTACTTGGCGTATTTGAGACCGGAGTGTTGTACCAATTTATTCACACGTTGGCGATTGTGTTTTGTGCGGTTTTATTGCTATTGAATTTGGGACAAAAAGCACAAAAATATTTTTTCATTGCAGCGATTTGCTTTATCATCGGCATCTTTTGTTTTAGCGGCAGTCTTTACGCGCTGGCGCTGACAGGCATTAAGTGGTTTGGGCCGATTACTCCAATGGGAGGATTGCTGTTCATGATTGGTTGGTGTCTGTTCTTTTTTGCTGCGTTCAATATCAAAGAGGTCTCCAAGTGAAACAACTAATGCTCTATTGCCGTTCTGGCTTTGAGAAAGAGTGTGCTGGTGAAATTCAGGACAAAGCGACACAGTTGGAAGTGTATGGCTTCCCTCGTGTGAAGAGAAACTCAGGTTATGTTGTCTTCGAGTGTTACCAAGATGGAGATGCGGACAAACTTGCGAGAGGTTTGGACTTTAAGTCGTTAATCTTCGCTCGCCAAATGTTTGCGGTAGCGGCTGAGTTTCAATCGCTGCCAAGTGATGACCGCATTAGCCCAATTTTGAATGAGCTAGCAGACATTGAAGCGTTTCCTCGCTGTGGGGATTTGAGAATTGAAACTCCGGATACGAATGAAGCGAAAGAGCTACTGAAATTCTGCCGTAAATTTACTGTCCCAATGCGTCAAGCGTTGCGCGGTAAAGGTTTAATGTTGAACAAAGACAACGCGAAGAAGCCAGTGCTGCACATTTGTTTTGTGGAGCCTGGCCACTGTTATGTCGGTTATTCTTACACAGACAATAACTCTCAGTTCTTCATGGGTATTCCTCGCCTTAAGTTCCCAGCAGACGCCCCAAGTCGTTCAACGCTTAAACTGGAAGAAGCATTTCACGTCTTTATTCCACGTGAAGAGTGGGATGAGCGTTTGGCTCCAGGAATGTGGGGGGTCGATTTAGGGGCATGTCCAGGCGGTTGGACGTACCAACTGGTGAAGCGCTCGATGTTCGTTCACTGTGTCGATAACGGCATGATGGCAGACAGCTTGATGGAAACCGGCCAGATCAAGCATCATATGGTGGATGGTTTTAAATTCGAACCAGACCGTAAGAACGTAACATGGATTGTTTGTGACATGGTAGAAAAGCCAGCTCGTGTTGCTCACCTTATGGGCCAGTGGCTGTTAAAAGGTTGGGCGAAAGAGGCAATCTTTAACCTTAAGCTGCCAATGAAAGGCCGCTATGACGAGGTGCTGCAAGACCTTGAAAACCTGAAGCAGTTCCTGATTGATAATAAGGTAAAGTTCAGACTACAAGCTAAGCATTTGTATCATGATCGTGAAGAGATCACGATTCATATCCAGTGTCTATCGAACATTTCGCCGTACTAATTCTATCTCCGAGTCATTTGGGGATAGTCCCGAGAATAGAAAAAAGCGCCTTCAAATGGCGCTTTTTTATTGTCTGATAGCTCTATGGTTTGAAACCATCATCAGACACTATTCCGCCTTATTTGGTCCTGTAAAGCGAATGTCCTGTAAGTTAAAGCCGAGTTCAATGTCGCACTTTAAAGCCGCGACGCGTTTACATAAGCGTGCAGACTCAATGTGCTCGTCTAATTTTTTACGGTATTTCGGTGCGAGGTCTTCACTGGCGTAGGCTGCTTCAATATTCTCAAACTGAGTAAGAATCTCTTTCGCCGCTTTTGGTCCAATGCCCGGAACCCCAGGCACTTGGCTAGAGCTGATCCCCGTTAACCCCCAATAATCGGCCAGTTGGCTTGGTTTTACGCCGAACTCTTTTTCGATAAACGGTTCATCTAACCAACGATGTTGGAAGTAATCACGGATCTGTAGGGTAGGAGAAAGCAGCTGACAGTAGCCTTTATCCGTAGAAACGATGGTGACTTTTTCACCATGACTGGCCACTTTAGTCGCGAGAGTAGCAACCAAGTCGTCCGCTTCATCGCCTTCAGAAAGCAATGAATCAATACCTTGTTCCCACCATGCTTGCTGAATCGCATCTAGACCTTGCATCAGTGGTTCCGGCATTGGTTTTCGATTTTGCTTATAGTCTGGGAGAATCTCAGCTCGCCATCCTCTGTTTTGTTCATGGTGATCGAAAACCGCGATGATGTGTGTCGGGTTGGCTTCTGACAGAATGCGAGTGAGGGTTCTTTGTGTCGTGGTGATGGTTCTTGCTATGTCGGTTGGATCCGGTTGTGCAGAGTGCACACGGCGGATCAGGTTTAGGGCATCAATAATAACAAGATGAATAGACATAATGACTTAGCAATAAAAAAGGGGCGTAATGCCCCTAGTGTAACGAATGCTAGCCTGACTATCGACCACCAATTTCTGGGTGAGCGATGCGATAACACGGTTCGTAGTCTGAACCGCCAGGTAATTTCATTCGGTGTTGTTCGACAAAGTCTTGTAGTAACTTATCGAGCTTTTTCATTAGCACAGGATCACCGTGAATGGTGAAAGGGCCTCGACGTTCGATTTCTCGAATTCCTTCGGCTTTCACGTTACCAGCCACGATACCGGAGAAGGCTTGGCGCAGGTTGGCCGCTAAGACTTGAGGTTCTTGATCTAAGCTTAAATCCAATTGCTCCATCGACTCATGAGTTGGATCGAATGGTAACTGGAAGTTAGGCTCGATTTTTAATGACCAGTTAAAGCTATAAGCATCGCCTTTTTCTTTTCGGTGAAGGCGTACAGAGTCCATTGAGCGCTTCATGATACGTGCCACTTCTGCCGGATCGTCAATGACGATCTCGTAATGCTTTTGACCTTCTTCGCCAAGTGTATCGCGAACAAACTCGTCGATAGAGCGGAAGTACTCTTCACTCTCTTTTGGTCCAGTTAACACGATAGGCATTGGCTGATCGGCGTTGTCTGGGTGCATCATAATGCCAAGAATATACAGCAACTCTTCTGCAGTGCCCGGACCACCAGGGAAAATCACAATGCCATGCGCCATACGTACAAAGGCTTCCAAACGCTTTTCGATGTCCGGCATGATAACCAGCTCATTCACGATTGGGTTTGGTGGCTCGGCTGCAATAATCGAAGGCTCGGTTAAACCAAGATAACGTTGCTGAGTATAACGCTGCTTCGCATGTCCGATAGCGGCACCTTTCATTGGCCCTTCCATCGCACCAGGGCCACAACCCGTGCAGATATTAAGTTCACGCAAGCCAAGCTCGTTACCGACTTCACGTGTGTATTGATATTCCACGCCATTGATAGAGTGACCACCCCAACAAACGACGAGGTTTGGCTCGATACCTGGTGTGAGTGCTCTGGCATTACGCAGAATACCGAACACGAGGTTAGTGATGTGAATTGGGTTCGTCAGGTTGAGTCGTTGTGCGTCTGCTAAATGCATATTGACATAAACAATATCGCGTAACACGGAGAACAGATGCTCTTGGATACCTTTAATTATCTCGCCATCGACAAAGGCGTGCTCAGGTGGGTTAGTCAGCTCAAGCTTAATACCACGCTCGCGGCGCACTACGTTGACATCAAACGACTGGTGTTTATCGAGCAGCTCTTTCGAGTTATCGGTATGACTGCCGGAGTTCAACACCGCTAACGTGCAGTTGCGGTACAGTTGATAAAGTTCACTCGAGGCCGTGTTTTTTAAGCGCTCTACTTCTAATTGAGATAGCAAGTCCATGCTACCAGCGGGGCTTATATGGGTAATCATAACGCCTCCTTGTGTTGCATTATTTTGAGGGAAAGTACCAACTCACCTTTTTGGGTTATACGTATGGTTTGATGAAAGGCAGTTGGCCGATTTGGTTTTATGGTTATTGACTCCCAAGCAACCTCAAGATGGTACATTCGCGTTCTGTAAATGCATCATCTTGAAGTGACTTGGGTTTTTACAGCTTAGCAGACTGAAAGGGAAGAAATGTGATAACTCGTTGAAAATGGGTGGTTATAAAGCGTAAATTGCGCCAATTCTGGTTTGTTTGTTCGCTTTTTGTACGAAATCTAGCTCCAGTTAAGCTGATTTGTTCCACGTTTTTTAGCGTCCGCAAGCATCTTGCCGAGTCGATCGAGTACATACTCTGGCGTATCGGACTCTTTAAAAGAGGTCGACACAGCCGCTAGGGTGATCATGATATTTTGCTCACGGAACTTAAATGGCAATTGGCTAATATCACGCTGGATATGTTTAATGAGATCCAGTGTGTATTCTTCAGATTGTTCTGGAACGAGTAAAATAAACTCTTCACCACCAAAGCGAGCTACCGTCTCAGTTTCTGATACGCGTTTATTAATGGTGCGAGCGATGATCTTCAACGCTTTATCACCAGCCGTATAGCCATAGCTGTCATTCACCGCTTTGAAGTTATCAACGTCAAACAACACTACACGCAGATTCTGTTGAGAGCGAATCCAACGGCGATACTCTAGCTCTAGTCGATCATTAAATGCGGTGCGGTTATAGACTTTAGTCAGAGGGTCTAGCAACATGCGCTGAGCTTGGTCATCTAAGCGTCGACGATGATCTTGGGTGGTTTCAAACACGGCTTCGAGCTGGTTCTTACTGTAATTCAAACGCTCTTGCAGCGCTTGTTCTCGTTCTTCCGTCATTTTAAGTCGCTCTGTCAGCGACGCCATTTTCGCAAGTAACGGGGCGATTTCTTTTTTTACATCCGCTAGATCTTGAGCTTGGTCGAGCGAAAGTTGACTCAATTCAACCAGACTGTTCATTTCTGTGTTGAGCTCTTGGCGGTGCTCAAAGTAGGTATGATGTTGGTCGACGTTCTGATGAACGGTTTTTAGGTTACTTGCGAGAGAAGTGTTCAGCTGATCAAGGAATTGGCTAGACGCTTCGCGCTCGAACTTTGTTGCTTCGACAACCAATTTCAGCGTTGAGAGCGTAAGCTCAATGAGAGACTCTGCACTCACGCCAAGAAGCAGCTTAGCCCGAATATCGAGCAATCGATCTCCCGTTTCTCCCTCAAAATCCAGCTCGGTGATGGTATGTTGTAGATCGCTGGCTAAGCACTCAAGTTGAGACTTATCAGGATTATTCTCAAACTCACTGAGATGCAAACGCGAGTTGGAAGTGATGATTTTCAGAGCGCGTTCGTAAATGCTCAGTAGCTTAGTGGCTTGATCGGCTTTATTGCTGGCATGAGCTTCTGAGAAACTCATTAAGTTCCGTAGTTCACGTTTTAACTGCGCAGGTAAACCTGTGACACGTTGGAGTGTTTCACCACTGTGTTTGATTTGTTCGTCTAGGTAGCCGTTCTGTTTGTCCATCGTCTTCGACTGCTGTTTGAGCATTCTCTCTAATACCGCTAAACGTGGGATAAGAGTACTGATATCTTTTTGATGTTGCAGCTCTTGTTGGATTTCAAACAGGTAATTGGATACCTGGGTATTCGAACCCTGGCAAGCTGAAGACAATGATGCCACAACGCGTTTAAGAACTTGTTGTTCACGTTTGAATTTGAGTGAAGTATCACGATGTGTCAGTCTGAGTTGGTCAAGTTGACAACTCAGCTGATGAAGCTGCGACTGAATATCGGATTCCAAGATTCCCATGAAGTGACTACGGTTAAGTCCATGTACTACTGACAATTATCCGATAATAACAAAAAACGTTATAGCGTCATTAGTTATTATGTCTAACAGGCGTTTAATTATCCATTTTTTAATATTTTCTTGATGTCGTCCTCATTCTTGTAGGACGAATGGATCTTAATCAGGCCTTGGCTAATGGCATGCTGACAGGCGGTTCTTATGTTACCCGTTGCAAAGCTCGCGGCGGGTGCGTTATCGATGGCTTTCAAGAAAACCCAGTGGCTTTGCTTATCCTTCAAGCTGACTTCTCGCGCAATGTGAGTCGCAAGCAGCAACAGATCGAGTAATTCCTCGTCGTTAATTGCAGTGTAGGCTCGTGGTAAGAACGGATAATCGCTGATACCCATGCGAATAATACGGTTGACGTTGTGCTGCTGAGCGAACTCATCCACCCAAGTCTGGAATTTCTCGAACATGACTTCGGCAGAAGCATCACGGTCAGCGTTCGGCTCGATATAGAGTAGGTTTGCATCTGAGAAATGGTAAAGACGCGACGGTTTTTCTATTTTTTCCGCAAGGAAGTCGCCAAATGCACGTTCTAGTTCTAGACCTGCCTTATAGCCGTTATGGACGTACATGCTTCGTAGGAATGGCAAGTCGATCATGACAAAGCGCAGGCGATCGTTAAGTGGCTCGTGGATCAATTCGCCCATTTGCCATTGCTCGAAAGTTTCGCTCGACTTTTTCAATGAGCGAGACAGCTTCACGTTCAGCATACGCAAGTTACGCAAACGGGAACGAGAGTGAGTGAAGAGATCATTACGCAGTTTTTCGATTTCACTTGCTTGGCGCTGCATGATCACGCCGCGGCGCATAATGAACAAAAACATCACCAACACAGTAATAAACAATGCGAATGAGATTTTCTGGAATTTGCGGTGTTCCCTTTCCACTTGCTCAAGGCGTTCCGATTGGCCGATATAGTGGATGGTTTGTTCAGCAAACTCTTTTTGTTGGCGGAATGCATCCTCACTGATTTGGTTGAGCTGTTTTTGCTCTAAACGCACAAGGTTGGTGTATTTCTTATAAGCCTGCAGAGAAAGTTGGTATTCGCCTGCCTGTTCGTAACCAAGCCCGAGTAAGCGGTAAGACTGCTGCTTAATGAAGTTGTTATTTTCAGGTGACTTTTCAGCAAGTGCTAACGCCAGCTTTGCATTGGTAATGACGTTTTTACTGTCGTTTTGATGATAAGCCAAACCTGACTGAAGCAACGCTGCCTTTGCTTCAAGCTTAGGAATGTCAGTGTATTCTAAAAGCTCTTTAGAACGGTCTAGGTATTGTTCAGCTAGCGCGTAGTTGTAGAGTTGCAGATAGGTAGCCGCTAAGCTTAAGCGAATCTTAATGATCCGATTAATGTTCTTACTGGTGCTTTCATGGTCCAGCACGTTGAAGTAGTGCACTAAGGCAAGGTTAAACTTGCCTTGGTAAAAATAAATGTCACCCATTTGCTCAAGGACATCCGCTAGGATGGGAGAGCTAGGGTAGGAGTCATAGAAGTCTGCGGCTTGAGATAAGTATTCGATCGCTTTGTCGTAAACTCGACGCTCTTGGAAGAGTCTCGCCAACAGGCGATTAACTTTTGCTAACCTTGCGCCACTGTCACTCTCAATAGATTGCCAATAACCGTAAAGCAGTTCCGACAAAGCCAAATTGTATTTCTTGCTATTCAGATAAAACTCGCCGACGGCTGTGTAATAGTCGATCAAGGCTAAGTCAGATCGGCTGTCTTCAAGCATAGTTTTGGCTTGAGAATACAAACTTTCCGCTTTAATCAGATCGCCACTATGTGAAGCGAGGAGCGCTCTTTGCATCACTAATCGATAGCGGACGCTGTCGGTACGTTGCAATACCGCATCGGCTTCATCGAGTTGCTGCTCAATTTGGTTAAGCGTATCTTCCGCTTTTGAATAGTTTTTGTCGTACATCCAAATCATTTGGTTGCGCATCAGCTGGAGATCTAAATCCATGTACGGCAATTGATATTCTTGCGCTAAGCGCTCGGCTTTGTTTAGGTGTTCGATAGCCGAACGAACGTTACCCATGGCGTAGTCTGCCTGAGCGATAATCTTGTGTGCTTCGATGGTGCTGCTTGGTGTGCGAACGCTACGATCGGTCTCGTCACGAGACATAGCAGAAGGGCTGTCACTCTCTTTGCGTTCCGTTAGCTCACGTTGTGACAAGTAGTTGGTTGCCGCTTGTTTTGCTTGTGATGGCTCTATTTCCGCCAATTGTTGTGCTTCGTTGAGTAACGCGGACGATAAAATGGTCGCGTGAAGCGGCTGTACAAACAGCAAGCAAAGAAAGCCAATCAACTTGAATAGACGCGAACTGTCCCAAAACATCCTTTCGTTCCCTCGAACTGTTTTTAGATATGGCGGATAACGGTAAAAGACCTCAACAAGCCTCTTAAATGCAGGTTGAAGCCATTTGATATAGTAACATGCTTGGACAATAAAAACGTCCGGTAACCCTTTAGATTACCGAACTTATTTCTGTCACTAACGCGATTACTGACGAGCCATGCGGTGGTTGTGATCTGGCTTGTCTTGTTCCGTTGAGCGGTACGGGTTGATGTCCAAGCCACCACGGCGCGTGTAGCGGGCGAATACGGTCAGTTTGCTTGGTTGGCAGTATTTCATTAGATCAGTAAAAATACGCTCAACACACTGTTCGTGAAATTCGTTGTGCTCGCGGAAAGATACCAAGTAACGCAGCAGTTTCTCGCGATCTATTTTCGCACCTTGGTAGCGAATTTCTACACTGCCCCAGTCAGGCTGGTTAGTGATTAAACAGTTTGACTTCAATAGGTGGCTATGTAGGATTTCTTCCACTTGCTCTTCACCTGCTGCGCCTTCAAGCAAATCGGCATCAAAATCGTAACTGGTGATGTCAATGTCTTGGTCATCAATGCATTCGCCTTCCATTGTCACAATAGGCTGATTGGTGTAGTGAGTAACCGGGTTCACCTCGACCAACACCTTTTCACCGGCACATTCAGATAGGTCTTGCGTTAAACGCTCTTCAACTTCTTCCCAGCTTGCAAAGCGGGTTTGGTTGTAGCTGTTTAAGTACAGTTTGAAAGACTTCGACTCAATCAAGTTTGCACTGGTGGCTGGAATGTATACTTCGCCAACGGCCACTTGTGGTAAGCCTTTACTATTTAACCAAGATAGCTCGTACAGCGTCCAAATGTCGTGGCCCATAAAAGGAAGGCTGTCGCCTAACTGAAGGTCATCTCGGTTTAGGCTACGAGGAACTGGTTGCAGCAAGCTTGGGTCGTATTGGTTCGCATACTCGGTCTTTTTACCTAGTGTTAGGCCAGCAAGCTCTTTAGCGTCAGAATATTTGCTCATACTTTGTGGTCGTTTTCGATTAGAATGGCGAGAATTTTACTGAATCCGCTGGTCAATTGCCATCCGGCAAACACGGCTATCTGATAAATAAGGAATGAGGAGACCTTCATGACCCAAAACGTTACTCAGGCGCTACAAGAGTTCAGCCTGCGCTACCAACAAGCTTGGCAAGCTAAATATAATGAGTTGCCAAGCAGTGAAGAGCTTGCAGATCTTGTTTCTCCTTGTGTCGAAGAGAAGCGTGATGGAAAGGTGCTTTGGAAAGCGGTCGCACGTGATGAAATGGCCGATTTCACTAATGTGGAAAATGCGATTGAGTTGTCACTGCAAGATGATGTTAAAGCCTTTTATGGTTCTCAATACTGCGCCGATATGGAGGCAACTTGGCAAGGTAATTCGTTGACGCTGCTGCAAGTGTGGAGCGATGATGATTTTGTGCGCCTACAAGAAAATATTCTTGGTCATTTGGTGACGCAACGTCGCCTGAAACTTAAACCAACGGTATTTATCGCGGCGACAGATGAGGAAATGGATGTGATCTCGATTTGTAACCTCACTGGTAATGTGATTTTAGAGCGTTTAGGTACGTCTAAACGCGATGTGCTGGCGGATTCATTGGCTGAGTTCTTGAGCAAGTTAGAGGCCGCTGTCTAAATATGTACGTTGTTGAGTTGCAGTTTGAGTGTTTTGATAACACCACCGTCAGCGCGGTAGACAAAGCCATTAATGGCTTGATGGATGCGTTGCGTTACAACGGCCAAGTACTAGGCCGTGAATTCCCGATAGTGATGGGAGATGGCGAGTTTTATGTTCGTGTCGTTTGCCCAGAGCAAGACAGTTTGCATCCACGTTATCACTCAGATTTTGTCAAAGTGTGCATGAACCGTTTGTCAGACGCGTCTTTGCTTGCACCGAAAATGCGTATGCTTGGCCGTGATTTAAATTCAGAACAAGCGGCCGAAGAAGAGACACCTAGCTGGCAAGTGTTGTACACGACTTATGTTCATACGTGTTCGCCATTGCGCAGTGGGGAAACGTTGTTGCCGATTCCTTTGTATCGCAATGAGCCGACGCTAAATGGTGACCATAAAGCCGTCATCAAATGGCAGACAGAATGGCAAGCGTGCGATGAAATCCAAATGGCTGGCGGGTGCCGTGCAGAGCATGCGGCGCTGCACGAGATTTGCGATGTAGACAGCGTGTTGTTCCGCCGCGGTTGGGATTTGCGAGGTCGTATCGAATACATCACCAAGGTTCCAACTTACTATTACCAGTATCGCGTGGGCGGTCAGTCGCTGGAGAGCGAGAAAGCGCGCAAGTGCCCAAAATGCGGTGGAGAGTGGCTACTCGATGAGCCACTACATGACATATTTCACTTTAAGTGTGATGACTGCCGAATCGTGTCGAATATCTCTTGGGACCACCTTAAGTAACTAATTGAGGTTACTTAAATGGTTAGATAGAGAAATAAAAGGGCTGATGTTTTCACATCAGCCCTTTTATGTTCAGACTATATTTTCAGTACGGTTTAGAAAAGTGGGATTACCAACCTTTCACTACGCCGCCTTTGAATAGCTCTTTTGCCGCTTCGTAAACTTCTTCCGTTTGGTAAGCTTTTACGAAGTTTTGTACGTTTTGCGCATTAACATTTTCTTCGCGAGCAACAATTAGGTTTACGTATGGTGAGTCTTTATCTTCAACGAACACGCCGTCACGCTCTGGCGATAGGTCGATAGAGCTTGCGTAAGTGGTGTTGATGATAGATAGCGTTACGTCATCCAATGAACGTGGAAGTTGTGGCGCTTCTAACTCAATGATTTCGATATTTTTAGGGTTGCCTACGATGTCACGTACTGTAGCGAGTAGACCAACGCCATCACGTAGCGTAATCAAACCTTGTTGCTCAAGAAGCAGTAGTGAGCGACCTAGGTTCGTTGGATCGTTTGGAACTGCGATGCGTGCGCCATCTTGGATTTCATCGATTGACTTCACTTGCTTAGAGTAACCAGCAATAGGGTAAACGAATGAGTTACCCGCGATAGCCAGTTTGTAGCCGCGGTCTTTCACTTGTTGGTCTAGGTATGGTTTATGTTGGAACGCATTCGCGTCTACTGAACCATCATCCAGAGCGGCATTTGGCGTTACGTAATCGGTAAATGTTACTAACTCAACGTCTAGGTTGTACTTTTCTTTTGCTACTTTAGCTGCCACTTCGGCAACTTGTGCTTCAGCACCAGCAATAACGCCAACTTTTACTTTGTTTACGTCTACTTCTTTGTCGCCACAACCCGCTAGAACAAGAGCAGAAGCGGCCGTTGCTACAGTCAAAAGACCTTTAAGGCTAAATTTCATCTTTATCTCCTTATAATTTGTATTTTCAATGCTTATCTGTGGTCTACACGGCGCACCACTGCGTCACCGATAGACTGAATAATCTGTACTAGAACAATCAACATCACGACAGTCACGGCCATGATAGTTACATCGTAGCGGTGGAAACCGTAACGGATGGCTACGTCGCCGAGGCCGCCGCCGCCTACCGTTCCCGCCATGGCCGAGTAGCTAACGAGAGTGACTAAGGTGATCGTTACTGAGTTAACAATAGTCGGCATTGCTTCAGGTAGTAGAACTTTTGTGATGATCTGTGTTGGTGTCGCCCCCATTGATTGCGCCGCTTCCACCAAGCCTGTTGGTACCTCTAACAAAGCACCTTCAATAAGACGTGCAACAAACGGAATGGCACCAATAGTCAGTGGGACGATTGCTGCGGTTGTACCGATAAAGGTTCCAACTAGCATTTTTGTCACTGGAATAATCGCAACCATCAGGACGAGGAATGGCACAGAACGACCAATGTTAACGACAGCGCCTAAGCTGCTATTTAGTTTGGTGTTTTCAAGTAGGCCGCCTTTCTTAGTAATATGGAGGATTACGCCTAATGGAATACCCACGGCAAAGCCGACTAATCCGGCAACCGCAACCATGTAAAGCGTTTCCCACGTTGCACCTAAAAGTAGTTTGCTGTTTAAACTCAGCCATTCAGAAATTGTGTTAAAGGACATAACCAAGTACCTCTACTTTTACGTTGTGCTTACGCAGGTATTCCAATGCTGCGTTGTCATCTTCTTCGTTACCAAATAGCTCTGCGACCATCATGCCGAATTTCACGCCGCCAGCGTAATCAAGATCGGAGCTCAAAATACTCACATCAATATTGTATTTACGAGAAATTTGCGACATTAACGGTGCATCGACGGTTGCGCCAGTAAACTCTAAGCGAACCAACGGGTAGCTGCCATCAACACGCTCTGCTTGCAGACGTGCTTGGTAATCTTCAGGAATGGATAGATCCAGCGTTGAGCGAATGAATTGGTGCGCCAGCTCCGTTTTAGGGTGCGCGAAAATATCGCCAACGGTGCCTTTCTCCACCAACTCACCACCACCGATGATCGCCACTTCGTGACAGATGCTTTTTACCACTTCCATTTCGTGGGTGATCAGTAGAATCGTGATGTTGAGTTTGCGGTTGATCTCTTTCAATAGCTCAAGGATAGATTGAGTTGTTGCAGGATCCAGTGCGCTAGTGGCTTCGTCACACAGTAGTACGCTTGGATCGGATGCCAATGCGCGAGCAATCGCCACACGTTGTTTTTGGCCGCCACTTAGGTTGGACGGATAGCTTTCGTGTTTGTCGGCTAAGCCAACAAGTTTTAGTAACTCAGTGACTTTTGTTGTGATTTGCGATTTGTCTTTGCCTGCCAGTTCCAGTGGTAGCGCCACGTTATCAAACACAGTACGAGACGAGAGCAGATTAAAATGCTGGAAGATCATGCCGATGTTACGGCGCGTTTCGACCAACTGCTTTTTGCTGAGTTTTGTTAAATCAATGCCATCAACGATGATGGAGCCAGATGTTGGTGCTTCTAACATGTTTACGCAGCGGATCAGCGTACTTTTACCAGCACCAGATGAACCGATAACACCGAAGATGGTGCCCTTGGCGATGTGTAGGTTAATGTCTTTCAGGGCAAGGATTTCCTTACTGCCTTGGTAGAACACTTTATTGACGTTTTTTATTTCTATCATGTTTCAACCTGCCCAAAGATACGGGGAACTTCGCTGTCAAAAACGGCCTTTGACAGAACTTAATGTTGAGCTTTATCTCACTTCTCAGTTGATGCTATGGGTTAACCAGAATGAAGTCAATAGATATTTTTACGTCTAGACGTCTAAATGTATGGATGTTCTGTTTTGAAGAGAATGAGGAGTAAGTTACGAGGAGAAGATAAGTGGAGAGCCCACTCAGAATTACCGATTCTTGCCCAACAAATCAACTGTTTTGTCGAGGCCTAGAATGAATTAGATAGTGTTGAAGTTTATAAGGTATGTAATAATCTGATTAAACCGAGTTAATAGAGAAATATGTTTTGGCAAAACCTGCTGTTTTTATCGATCGTGATGGCGTGATAAACGTTGACCACGGCTACGTTCATGACGAACATGATTTTGAGTACATTGATGGTGTATTTGAAGCGACGAAAGCGCTGAAAGATCAAGGTTACCTCTTAGTGCTAGTGACGAATCAATCGGGCATCGCACGTGGTAAATTCAGTGAAGACCGTTTCTTGTCTCTGACTCAATGGATGGACTGGAACTTTGTTGATCATGGTGTTGAGTTTGATGGTATCTACTACTGTCCACATCACCCTGAACATGGCATTGGGGATTACAAGCAAGATTGTGATTGCCGCAAGCCTAAACCTGGTATGTTTATCTCTGCTCGCGACTTCTTGAAAATCGACATGGAAAAATCTGTGATGATTGGTGATAAAGCCGAAGACATGATGGCAGCAGAAGCCGCAGGTGTTGGCACTAAGATTCTGGTTCGCACAGGTAAGCCAATCACCGAGCAAGGTGAAGTATTGGCAACGGTTGTGCTTGATAGTGTTGCTGACGTGCCTGCATATCTAAAGAAATAATCGGCACAATTCGCATATTTAAGGGAAGCGTTTGCTTCCCTTTTCTCTTATTACTGTTAAAGTTCAGTCACCTAAGCATTCATCCACTCTAGTTTGATCACTTATGAGCAAAAAACTCACTATTCTTGATATCGCGAAATTGGCAGGCGTTGGCAAATCAACAGTAAGCCGTGTGCTTACCAACGATCCAAAAGTGAAACCTCAAACGCGAGAGAAAGTAGAGCAAATCATTCGTGAATCTGGTTATGTACCGTCCAAATCTGCGCAATCAATGCGTGGCGGTAGCCAAAAAGTCATTGGTGTTATCATCTCCCGTCTGGACTCACCATCAGAAAATCGCGCCGTTGGTACAATGCTCAATGCATTGTATTCCGCTGGTTATGATGCGGTGATCATGGAGAGTCAGTTTGACCGAGACAAAACCAATGAGCACTTGAGTGTGCTTAAGCGTCGCAATGTGGATGGCGTGATTGTATTTGGGTTTACTGGATGCGATGAGCAAGCCTTAGCCGAGTGGGGCAATCGCATTGTGGTGATTGCGATGGATACCGATAACGTCTCTTCCATCAATTATGATAACCAAGGCGTGATAGACATGGCTTTGTCTCACCTTGAGCAGCAATCTTTATCTCGCATTGCTTATATTGGTGTTGATCCTGAAGACAAAACCACTGGCTTAGCTCGTCTAAATGCTTATAAATCGTGGTGTAAACGCAAGCAAATTACACCTTGTTTCCAAACGGGTAAGCTTAGCCATGAAAGTGCTTATCAGTTGGTGGACCACGTTCTGAAAGCAGACACGCAAGCCATTGTGTGTGCCAGCGATACCATTGCATTGGGCGTAATCAAGCGTCTTCAAGAGTTAGGTCGTGAAGACGTGGTCGTGACAGGCGTGGGTGGTAACGAGTTGCTTTCTTTCCTTTTCCCTAAAGTATTTAGTGTCGATCCTGGTTATACCCTTGCGGGTGAAAAGTCCGCTAAAATGCTGATTAATCAATTAAATGGCGATGAAGAAGTCGTTCACTTCACTCAACAACCTATTTGCCGCTAATCCACACTACAACGATTTGCTCTAAAATTATACTGTGATCATTCTCAATTAATGGGACTGTTCCCATTTTGTTTTTTGTCTTTGAGTGGCAATATTAAAATTAAGAAATGGGAATGTTCCCATTTATAAAAATAAAATGATGAATCGAATGTATCCAATACAGGGTGGACAAAGTTATGAGTAAGATTGCGCGTAAAGACGTGGAGCGTCTTATTGAGCTGGTCGGGGGGCCGGACAATATTGCCAGTGTAAGCCACTGTTTAACTCGCTTGCGTTTTGTTCTAAACGATACGGACAAAGCAGACACGAAACAGTTAGAAGCATTACCGATGGTGAAGGGCTGCTTTACCAACGCAGGTCAATTCCAAGTCGTCATCGGCACTGAAGTTGATGAGGTTTACAAAGTACTGATCGAGCTAAGCGGTAAAAGTGAAGCGAGCAAAGACGAATCCAAGAATGCTGCTCGCCAAAACATGAATATCGTTGAGCGTGGTATTTCCCACCTTGCAGAAATCTTTGTACCACTGTTGCCTGCGATCATTACTGGTGGTTTGATTCTTGGTTTCCGTAATGTGATTGGCGACATCAAGATGTTTGATGGTCAAACCCTAACGGAAATCAGTCAGTTTTGGGCGACTGTTCATTCATTCCTATGGTTAATTGGTGAAGCAATTTTCTTCTTCCTACCCGTTGGTGTGTGTTGGTCGACCGTGAAAAAGCTCGGCGGTACACCGATTCTGGGTATCACGCTTGGCGTGACATTGGTTTCGCCTCAGTTAATGAACGCCTACCTGATTGGTAAGCAAGTACCTGAAGTGTGGGACTTTGGGTTGTTTGCGATTGAGAAAGTCGGTTACCAAGCGCAGGTGATTCCCGCGATGTTAGCAGGTATCGCACTAGCGTTTATCGAAACACGCTTAAAACGCATCATTCCGTCTTACCTTTACCTAGTAGTAGTACCGTTTGTTTCTATCATTGTGTCTGTGATTCTTGCGCACTCTATCATTGGCCCATTCGGTCGTATGTTGGGTGACGGCGTTGCTTTCGCAGCAAAAGCAGCCATGACGGGTGACTTCGCGATGATTGGTTCAACCATCTTCGGCTTCTTATACGCGCCACTTGTGATCACAGGTATCCACCACACAACCAACGCCGTTGACTTGCAGTTGATGCAAGAATTGGGTGGCACGCCGATTTGGCCTTTGATTGCACTATCGAACATTGCTCAAGCATCGGCAGTGGTTGGCATCATTATCATCAGTAAAAAGCAGGATGAGCGTGAAATCTCAGTGCCAGCAGCGATTTCTGCCTACCTTGGCGTAACAGAGCCGGCGATGTACGGCATCAACTTGAAATACAAGTTCCCAATGTTGAGTGCGATGATCGGTAGTGCATGTGCTGCTGCTATCTGTGGTAGTGCGGGCGTCATGGCGAACGGTATCGGTGTGGGCGGCTTGCCGGGCATCTTATCTATCCAGCCGCAGTTCTGGGGCATCTTTGCTCTGGCGATGTTGGTCGCGATGGTGGTACCCGCTGCATTAACGTTACTTCTTTATAAGCGTGCACAAGCGAAAGGTGAGCTTGAGGCGGCAAACGCGTAATTCAATTTGAGGCAGTGACTTGGCTGCCTCCTCCTATTTTTCTTTTCAAATTTTAAGTTTCCGATTACTGGTAAGTGAGTGTTAGAAATGGCTATGACCAAGCATGATGAGAGCTGGTGGAAAACCGCAACCATCTATCAAATTTACCCAAAAAGCTTTTGTGACAGCGGCAGTAAAGGCACGGGCGATATTAAAGGGATCATTTCTAAACTGGATTATCTAAAACATCTCGGTGTGGATGCGATTTGGCTGACGCCAGTGTATCAGTCTCCAATGGTTGATAACGGTTATGACATCTCCGATTACTACGCGATCAACCCCGAGTTCGGCACGATGCAAGATTTCGATACCCTGTTGGCAGAGGCTCATCAGTTGGGCATTCGAATCATCATGGACATCGTGGTCAACCATACTTCGACAGAACACAAGTGGTTCCAATCTGCGTTAGGTGATAAAAACAGCCCTTACCGTGATTACTACATCTGGAAAGATCCGGTTGATGGCGTAGAGCCCAACAACTGGCAATCGAAGTTTGGAGGCAATGCTTGGGAATTGGATGAAGCGACAGGGCAGTACTACTTGCACCTTTTTGCTAAAGAGCAGGCGGATTTGAACTGGGAAAACCCAGTGGTGCGCGAAGAAGTCAAAGAAGTCATCAGCTTCTGGGCAGACAAAGGCGTGGATGGTTTCCGTCTTGATGTCATCAACCTGATTTCTAAACAACAAGATTTCCCAAGCGATGATATTGGCGATGGCCGTCGTTTCTATACTGATGGTCCTCGCGTGCACGAATATCTGCAAGAAATCAGCGAAGCCGTGTTTCAAAAATACGGCAGCGTGACGGTGGGTGAAATGTCTTCCACCACGCTAGAGCACTGCCAGCAATACTCTTCGCTAGACGGCAAAGAGCTATCCATGGTGTTCAACTTCCACCACCTGAAAGTGGATTATCCGAATGGTGAAAAATGGACTAAAGCGCCTTTTGATTTCATTCAGTTAAAGCAGATCTTCAACCATTGGCAAACGGGCTTAAATGGCAAAGGGTGGGGGGCGCTGTTCTGGTGTAACCACGACCAGCCACGCGTTGTGAGCCGATTAGGTAACGACGAGCAATACCGTGTTGAATCTGCCAAGATGCTTGCGGCATCAGTGCACATGATGCAAGGCACACCTTATGTTTACCAAGGGGAAGAGATTGGCATGACCAACCCAGGTTACACTGAGATCAGCCAGTACCGCGACGTAGAAAGCACAAACATGTACGACATCATGGTCAACCGCGATGGTGTATCACACGAGGAGATGATGGCGATTTTGGCGCAGAAGTCGCGTGATAACTCACGTACGCCAATGCAATGGAATAGCCAAAAGCACGCTGGTTTTACCGAAGGCACACCGTGGCTTGAAGTGGCGCAGAATTACTCTGAAATCAACGCAGAAGCAGCGGTTGCTGATTTGAACTCGGTGTTCTACTTCTACAAACGTTTGATTGAGCTACGTAAACAGGTTCCGGTGATCACCGATGGCCGTTATGAAGATTTATTGCCAGAGCATCAACGCATTTTTGCTTACGCTCGCCAGAACGACAAACAAACGCTGCTGTGTATCAATAACTACTACGCTGAAGAGGTGGAATGCGTTCTGCCAGAACGTTTTGATATGAGTAAAGCGAAAAACTTGCTATCTAACTATCAAAACTCAGCGAGTGCAGTCGCGTCAAACCATCAAGTATTACGACCTTACGAAACTCGTATTTTATTGATAGAAGAATAAACTCGGGTGTCACCCCCTAAGATTGATGTTCGAGATAAAGGCTTTGGTGTGCTCCCCAAAGCCTTTTTTATTGAGATGCGAGATACTTGTGGAGTACAGGCTTATTTTGTTTCAATTGCTGTTAGCAGCACTTTCTCTTCATTGATTTGTACTTGTTGTACTTTTAGCAGCTCGATTTGCTCAATCAGACCTAAGCTCGGGTTAAACCAACGTTCTGCCGAAGTGGCGAACTCCATTGAGTCCATATCATCGCAGTTTAGGTTGTAAGTATTTTCTTCCGTCAGGTACGCCGCTTCAATTTTCTTGCTTGAAATCGAGAACGTTTTACGTACGCCAGTCTCTCGGATTTGCTGTTGCCAAACCACTTGGCAAGATGCTGTCATTGGCAGGTTTTGCACCCACTCATGATCTTCAAAACTGTCTAGTAGGTTGTGAACTGCGTAGCCTGTTAGAGTGGTTTGCAGAGATATGGTCTCTTCACCGATATCAATGTTCGGGCTTTTCTCTTTTACGTCGTCACCGTTGAGACGGAAAATAGGGCTGCTGTGCATCAGCATGGCAACAAACTGCTGGTTAATGGAATAAGCGTCGGTGACTTCATGAAGTGCGCCATCAGAGCCTGCAAAATAAAGCGTATTGCCCTCTTCATCGTCGTTGTACTGTTCGTCAGAATAGTAGAACTGTTTGGCGCCGTAGTTCACCAAGTCATTAACCAACTGGACCATTGCTTCGCTGTTTGGGATTTGTGCCAATGCTGCCAACAATTGCTCGTTATCCATCGCTTGGAAACTCAGTTTCATCTCGCCTTCAGGTTGGCCATCCAGGCTAAACGCGTAGTTTAGTTGTGTGCTTGGCGTGGGAGCGAAGATTGAGTTTTGAATCGCGATGTCGAAACTTTCTTGAGGCACTTTGTTTGGATTAGCACTGCCAGAAGACGAACCTCCGCCACAGCCGTAAAGAGCCAGAGTTGCTGCTGCGATAAGCGTCATTTTGTTTAGCATGGTTTACATTCCTGATTGATAAGGCCGCTTCATGTTGGGCCGTTGCTTGAATGCGAGCATGCTAAGTTCAGTGAGATAAAAAGGGCAAAAAACAAAAGCTAATAGGGCTTAACGAAAGCTTAATTTTATATTTAGGTCTTTGTTTTATTTGGGCTTATTTCGTTAGCTACGTTGGTGCAATACTCGTTGATGAGCGCTTTCCATCGGCTGATAATTTCTTGATCGGTCAAACTGACATGCAACGTTTTCCATGGTTGAAGGCAAGTTTCTTTCGATTCAGATTGAGAAAGACGTTCAAACAATGTCTCGGAAGGTAAAACGCGCAGCAGTGCCACCAGTGATTCCATGTAGTTGAGACGGAACTGTTCGAGTTTGTTTTGTTTATAAGCGATGTGAGACACAAACGTATAAATCAGCGCGTTTTGAATACGTGAGTCGCCATCTGGAGTGGTCAGCAGAACTTTTGCTCGGTCTAGGTTACCTAGTTTGAAATGCAATACGCCCAACCAGAGGCTTAGCTCATCTGGCAAAACATCGAACGACGACTGCACTTGCGTCAAATACGCTTCCAGCTTTTGAGGTTCTTGCTCGTACAAAGCGAGATGCCTTGCGGTTGTGATCGCTGCAAACTCATCAGCTTGTTGGAGAGGTTGGTTAGAAAAGACATTCTCAAACAGCATTTTTTGGTGAACGTCTGACAGCTGCCATGTGCTTGCCGAAGGTGCAGGCAAGTTGAAGTATTGCGCGACATCTGAGTGAATTTGGAAGATATCCGATTGTAGGTCGGATAAGCGCAGTGTGTATTCGTTGCGAAACGCCAGTTTCCCTGTCGCAGGATAAATAAGGTTCATCTGAGCTTTCAAGGTGCCTTGCTCTGCGCCGTCTTTTAACTCTATGTTGAGTTCGTAATCACTGGTCTGCATGTTTCGCGCGCCAGGGAAATACGGCGTATGACCGATAGGATCAAGAAAGTAACTGGGAGCGTCTTGGTTGGCGATGTCGGTGTATGGATATTCGACCTGTTGTTGCAGCAAGATGGCTTTGACCAGTATGCGATACTTTCTTGCTTGGGAGCCAATCGCATCGACACGGTTGAGCAGCAGTTCGACTTTGGGGATAAGTAACTGATGACGTGTTTGTTGCGTTGAAATCTCTTGGCGTTGCCATAACAAGCTTGCGAGCGTCACGCTACAAACCGTAAGTACGGCACATAAGCTATAAGCAAAAATCAGCTTGATGTTCTTACGGTTCGTAACTTGAGCTGTGATAACGCGTCGATGGTTTTTCGCTGGTGGCACTAAACGGATATTCGCTGGGTTTAGAAAGTAACCTTTGCGAGGATAAGTGACCAAGAGCTTAGTCGCATCGTACTCGGGGAGATGCTGTTGTAGCAGCGCACGTAAGGTGCTAATGCGGTTAGTGAGTACATTCTTAGAGATGAATTTGCTCTGCCAAATAGTTTCGATAATGGTATCGGCAGAAAGCGGATGTCCCACGCTGGTTAGCAGCAGCTCTAATAACTCAATGGTACGAGGTTCGAGATCAATCGCGACAGTGTCTTGATGAAGAGTTTGTGTCTTCGGATTATAGACCAACTCGCCAATCGCAATACAACTGTGAGTTTGTTTGGCTTGTTGCAAAAAATCGCGCATACCGCACCGCGTTATTTGGAAATGGCGAAATATTATATAGCGATTGGAGCGCGAAATCTTATAAATTGCGCTCCAATTATCATCAAAAGTTTATGAGCCGTAGGTCACGGAGTAGCGATGAGGCTTGTGGTTCATCGCTAACACGACATTCAGTGCAAACGCGCCCAAAATCGAAAGACCAATTACTTCTGGAGTGACAAAGAAGAATGACGCAAACAGGATGCACGCATCGATTGCCATTTGGCTTTTGCCAACTGAAATGCCAAATTTGTCCTGAATAAATAAACACAGCACGTTAAAGCCACCTAAGCTGGAGCGATGTCGGAACAAGATCAGCATACCGAGTCCCATTAAAAGCCCACCTGCGACGGCACAATAAACTTCATTTACCGATTCGAGCGAGATTAGCAAATAAAGATGATCGGCAAAGATAGAAACCAAAGCGCCAGAAATGGCACTATTAATGGCGAAATGACGGCCGAAGCGTTTCCATGCTAGCAAGTAAAAGGGACTGTTTGCTAAAAAGTACAGCACACCAAACGTAAAAGGTGTAAATTGGCTAATAAGCAGAGCCAATCCTGTCGTCCCCCCTGTTAGGAGGTTTGCGGATTGGAGAAAGAAAACGCCTTGAGCTACCAAAAAGGTACCCGTGAGAATCGCTATCCAGTCTTCTTTTAATGAGTGTTTTTCCATCAATGTTGCAGTCATTAGTGATAAATAAGGCGTGCATAGTAGTAAAAAGATGATCTTTTCGGTAGCTAGAGGGTAAAATTTACGGTAAACCTATGTAATTGCTGTTTTACAGGGTGTAAAGCACAAAATTGACAGGCAATAGATCGTCGTTATGCAATTGCAATGCGGGCGTGATACAGATTGCTTGCCATCATGAAAAAACTGCATGAGAAAAATTGTAAATTTCTCTTTATGACCCAGATCAAATTATGTAGAATGCGCGCCATTAGGGTGACGAAAACGTTTGCGTAGGGTCATTCAACAGTTTTTTTGCAACTTTCAGTACTAATCTGAGTCAGGAGATACAGATGCTTAAGCGTGATATGAACATCGCAGATTACGATGCGGAACTGTTCGCAGCTATCCAGGAAGAAACTCTTCGCCAGGAAGAACACATTGAACTTATCGCTTCTGAAAACTACACAAGCCCACGTGTAATGGAAGCGCAAGGTTCTCAGCTAACGAACAAATACGCTGAAGGCTACCCAGGCAAGCGTTACTACGGCGGTTGTGAGTACGTAGATAAAGCGGAACAACTTGCTATCGACCGTGCATGCAAACTGTTCGGTTGTGAATACGCGAACGTACAGCCTCACTCAGGTTCTCAAGCAAACAGCGCGGTTTACATGGCGCTTCTTAACCCAGGCGATACAGTTCTAGGCATGAGCCTAGCGCACGGTGGTCACCTGACTCACGGTTCTCCAGTTAACTTCTCTGGTAAGCACTACAACGTTATCCCTTACGGTATCGATGAAGCGGGTCAAATCAACTACGACGAGATGGAACAGCTAGCGCTTGAGCACAAGCCTAAGATGATCATCGGTGGTTTCTCTGCTTACTCGCAAATCGTTGATTGGAAGCGCATGCGTGAAATCGCTGACAAAGTAGATGCTTACCTTTTCGTTGATATGGCGCACGTAGCGGGTCTTATCGCAGCAGGCGAATACCCAACACCTGTTCCACACGCTCACGTGGTAACAACAACGACGCACAAAACACTAGCAGGTCCTCGCGGTGGTCTTATCTTGTCAAATGCTGGCGAAGATATGTACAAGAAATTGAACTCAGCAGTGTTCCCTGGTGGTCAAGGTGGCCCTCTAATGCACGTTATCGCTGGTAAAGCAGTAGCGTTCAAAGAAGCGATGGAGCCAGAGTTCAAAGCTTACCAAGCTCGCGTAGTGAAAAACGCAAAAGCAATGGTTGGTCAATTCCAAGAGCGTGGCTACAAAATCGTATCTAACGGCACAGAAAACCACTTGTTCCTTGTGGACCTGATCGACAAAGACATCACTGGTAAAGATGCAGACGCGGCACTAGGTGCAGCAAACATCACAGTGAACAAAAACTCGGTACCAAATGACCCACGCAGCCCATTCGTAACGTCTGGTATCCGTGTAGGTACGCCAGCGATCACTCGCCGTGGCTTCACTGAAGAAGATGCAAAAGAGCTAGCAAACTGGATGTGTGACGTTCTAGATAACATCGGCAACGAAGAAGTTATCGAAGCGACTAAACAGAAAGTGCTCGAAATTTGTAAGCGTCTACCGGTTTACGCCTAACTATTCTTCATAGAATGAGTCAATTTCGGTGTCGAACATACTCATTTGCTCGCGCAAACTCCGTGTGTTCTCCTAGAACTCGACTCATCTATTTTGAACATTGATATACTAAAGGTCCTCAATTGAGGGCCTTTTTGTTTGTCTGGCGTTTGGAATGAGATATAGCGAAGAGTGTGTGATAAGGAGATGGCTACCAACACTGTCCCTTTCAATATATCCAAACCGCGTCATTCCGCGAGCCTAGGCGAGATCAGGAATCTTGTTGAGGCACACTCTTTTACTCAGCGTTTCCCAAAAAATCATCAGTACGTTGGAAACTGATTCTCAATCACGCTCGTTCCTCGCTGTTCAGAATGACGGTGGTAGAATGGCTTTTTATCATCATTTGCCAGATACAAAAAAGGTTGACACTGAGCCAACCTTTTCTCTTCAAAATAAGCGAGTGCTTATTTAATCTCGATGCCTTGAGCCTGCATATCAGCATGGTAAGAAGAGCGAACAAATGGACCACACGCTGCGTGCGTGAAGCCAAGCTCTAGTGCAACTTCTTTTAGCTCGTCAAACTCTGATGGCGGAACGTAACGCTCTACTGGCAAGTGGTGACGGCTTGGCGCTAAGTACTGACCTAGAGTCAGCATCGTTACGCCGTGTGCGCGTAGATCTTTCAGTACTTCGATGATTTCTTCTTTGGTTTCACCAAGACCCATCATCAAACCAGATTTGGTCGGTACATCTGGATGCTGCTCTTTGAACTTCTTAAGAAGCTCCAGCGACCACTTGTAGTTTGCACCTGGGCGAGCTTTACGGTAAAGACGTGGCGCTGTTTCTAGGTTGTGGTTGAAGACATCTGGCGGGTTATCTTTCATTAGATCAAGCGCTACGTCCATACGACCACGGAAGTCAGGAACCAGAGTTTCAATCTTAATATGCGGGTTCAACGCACGGATCTCGCGGTTACAGTCGGCAAAGTGCTGTGCACCACCATCACGCAGATCGTCACGGTCTACAGAAGTGATTACTACGTATTTCAGCTTCATATCGGCGATGGTTTTCGCCAGTTTTTGAGGCTCTTCTGCTTCCGGTGGTAATGGGCGGCCATGAGCAACGTCACAGAAAGGACAACGACGAGTACAAATAGCACCTAAGATCATGAAGGTAGCTGTACCGTGGTTAAAACATTCCGCTAGGTTAGGGCAAGATGCTTCTTCACATACGGAGTGAAGTTTATTCTTGCGCATCGCCGCCTTGATGTCTTGAATTCGTTGGCTGTCGGCTGGTAGCTTGATCTTCATCCAATCAGGCTTACGTAGCACTTCTTTCTGCTCTGTAGGCATGTTCTTTACGGGAATCAATGCCATTTTATCGGCGTCACGATATTTAACGCCTTTTTCCATCTGGATTGGTTTGCTCATGCTTTATTACCTTGAGAAGGTGCTTCTGTGCTGAATTCTACTTGCTCATAGTCGAGCAAAGTAACGAGTTCTTCTATTAATTGTTTTTCTACGGCTTCTACATTGTCTGGGCCGCCAAATTGGCTGACCTGAACCATTTCCATACCTTCATAACCACAAGGGTTAATACGCAGAAACGGTGTTAAATCCATATTTACGTTCAAGGCTAAGCCATGAAACGAGCATCCTTTACGAATGCGTAAACCGAGAGAGCATATTTTTTTACCGTCAACGTAAACGCCTGGTGCGTCAGGTCGCGCGGCCGAATCGATATTGTATGCTTTTAGCGTGTTGATCACGAGGTTCTCGATAGTGGTAACGAGATCTCGTACACCTAATTTTTTGCGGCGTAGGTTGATCAAGAAATAGGCGACCAACTGACCAGGGCCATGATACGTAACCTGGCCTCCGCGATCACTTTGTACAACAGGAATGTCACCAGTGTTAATAAGGTGCTCAGCTTTACCTGCCTGACCTTGCGTAAATACTGGGTTATGTTCTACCAACCAGACTTCATCAGGGGTTTCTTCTGTGCGTTGGTCGGTGAACTCATGCATCGCCTTCCATACAGGCTCATAGTCTTGGCGGCCAAGTCGTTTTACAACAAGTTGGTGTTGCATGGGAATTCCTGTTGCTAATATATAAAGTTTTTGGATTATAAACCGGATAACCCTGATGCTCTACCGCTGAGTAACAGATTTTTAACTGAAAGCGATGTAAAGTTTTGTTATCTGGTTGATAAATAAAAAGAAAGCAGCCGAAGCTGCTTTCAAAAAAAATTTAATCTATCAAAAAATTATAGAACCATGCGCACGATGTCAATTTCACCTAACTCTTTGTATAGCGTCTCAACTTGCTCGATAGACGTTGCAGTGATGTTGATTGATACCGAGTGGTAGTTGCCCTTAGCACTTGGTTTAACGGTCGGGCTGTAGTCACCTGGAGCATGGCGCTGAATAACTTCAAGAACAAGCTCTGGAAGTTCAGGCTTTGCATGACCCATTACCTTGTAAGTAAATGAACAAGGGAACTCAAGCAGGTCTTTTAATTTTGCATCAGAGTTGATGGTTAGCATATCGATAACTCCAGTAGATATTCGTTGCGGTGCGAAATAGTACAGTCAAATTAGGGGGAACTCAAGACGAGGATCTCAAACTTAAAAAGCCGCCCTTTCAGGCGGCTTTGCGAATAAGTTTGCTACTCTAACGTTCTTCTTAGAAGAAGCTCTTGAATAACAATACGATGTAATCCCACATGCGGCTAAATAGACTACCTTGCTCTACGGTTTCTAGTGCCATTAGTGGGTATTCGGCAATATCTTCACCATCGATCTGATAGTATAGCTTACCAACTACATCACCTTTATTAATTGGGGCTTCTAGCTCTTTTTCAAGGACGAAGCTGGCTTTTAGGTTTTTCGCTTCACCACGTGGTAGTGTTACGTAAGTATCTTGGTCAAGGCCCAACGCTACAGTGTCTTTGTTACCCATCCACACTTTTTCTTCAACGAACGTTTCACCTGCTTTGTGCGGTGCTACTGTTTCGAAGAAACGGAAGCCGTAGCTTAGTAGCTTTTTGCTTTCTGACTTACGAGCATTGGCATCTTTAGTACCCATAACGACCGCAACCAAACGCATTTGACCTTCAGTTGCTGAACTTACTAGGCTGTAACCCGCATTACTTGTGTGACCCGTTTTGATGCCGTCAACGTTCATGCTCTTATCCCAAAGTAGACCGTTACGGTTGTATTGGGTGATGCCGTTGTAAGTAAATTTCTTCTCTGAGTACACGCGGTACTCATTTGGTACGTCACGGATCAGGGCTTTACCTAGCAATGCCATGTCGTATGGTGTCGAGTACAGCTCGGCGTTATCTAGACCATGAACGTTGGCAAAGTGCGAGTTCGTCATACCTAGTGTGTTGGCCCAAGCGTTCATTAGGTCAACAAACGCATCTTCTGAGCCTGCAATGTGTTCAGCCATCGCTACACAGGCATCGTTACCAGATTGGACGATGATACCGCGGTTTAGGTCACGTACTTTTACAGTTGTGCCCACTTCAATGAACATTTTTGATGATTCAGGGAAGTTTTTCGCCCATGCATTTTTACTGATGGTGACATCGTCATCTTCTGAGATATTACCACGCGCTAGTTCTTGGCCGATTACGTAGCTGGTCATCATCTTAGTCAGACTGGCTGGAGACAACTTTGTGTTCATCTCTTTCTCTGCCAGTACTTTACCTGAATGGTAATCCATCAGTACGTAGCCCTTCGCCGCGATTTGAGGGGCATCTGGAACAACGATAGGTGATGCAAGAGCAGATTGAGCGAAAGTTGCAGAAAGGGCAACCGAAGAAACGAGAATAGATTTCACAAACTTATTTTTATTCATGGTAATTCAAATTTTTGGGTTAACTGCGGACATCTTATCAGAATCCCCAGCTATGTAAGAGGGGATCGAGGAGAAATTCATGACACTAGGTCATTTGGCAGTGTTGTGTTTTTTAATAAATGCAGACGAATAGCCGAGCAACTTTACTTTATCTAGAGTGGCTTGCGTCAGGGAATAGTCAGTAAATGGCCCTAACAACAAGCGATAAGACTCTTTCGCATTTTCTAGGAAAGTTTCTGTATCCAGTTTTTGACCAAGCTCTGTCCCTAAAGTTCGTGCGCGTTCTTCATTTTTTGATGATGCCACTTGAATAACGTACTTAGGGTGCGCTTCTAATGACTTTTTGTCCGTGGGCTGATTGATACTGATCACTTCAATTTCCACGTTCGCGGTGCCTGTTTTTATCACATCTAACTTATGTGCTGCGGCATAGCTTAAATCGATAATACGGCCATCGTGAAACGGACCTCGGTCATTAACTCGTACTACGGTAGTTTTGCCGTTGTCAGTGTTGGTGACTTTTACGTAACTTGGTAACGGTAGCGTTTTATGCGCAGCCGTCATTGAGTACATGTCATAGATTTCGCCATTAGAAGTCAAATGACCTTGGAACTTCTTCCCATACCAAGATGCGCGGCCTTTTTCTTTAAAGCCTTTGGCATCGCGAACTATCTTGTAGTCTTTTCCGCGCAAGTGGTAATCCTTGTTGCCACCTAAGCTGTAAGGTTCATATTTAGGGTGCGCATCCTCGATGTGTTCGACTGAAAGCGGTGTATCCGGTGCAACATCGGATTCGAGTTCGTAACGGCCTTCTTGTTCTTTTTGGCTAGTTGATGAACAGCCTGCCAAAATAAGAGCAGAGAAAACCAAGGAATATAAAGCGCGTTTTTGCATGTCTAGGTCGCCTTAGAGAATGCTTTTCGGTGCGTATGAATTGACATCAGAATACCAAAGCCAGCCATCAAGGTTACCATTGATGTGCCGCCATAACTAATGAGTGGCAACGGTACACCTACTACAGGTAGGATGCCACTTACCATGCCAATATTTACAAAAATATACACGAAGAAGCTGAGTACAATACTGCCTGCCATCATTCGTCCAAATGCGGTTTGCGCTTGGCTGGCGAGGTATAAACCTCGTCCAATAATAAATAGATAGATGGCTAAAAGGCAAAGGAAGCCAATCATACCCCATTCTTCAGCAATTACTGCAAAGATAAAGTCAGTGTGTCGTTCAGGAAGAAATTCCAGTTGTGACTGAGTACCTTGCAACCAACCTTTGCCGGAAATACCACCGGAGCCAATCGCAATTTTACTCTGAATAATGTGGTAGCCCGCACCAAGCGGATCTGACTCTGGATTAAACAGAGTACGAACTCGTACTTTTTGATACTCACGCATCAAGAAAAACCACAAAATCGGAATGAAACCACCCAGTGCAATTGCAGCACCAGCGATGATTTTCCAACTAATGCCCGCGAGGAAGATAACAAAAATACCGGAAGCGGCGATTAGAATAGAGGTCCCTAAGTCAGGCTGTTTTGCAATGAGGATGGTTGGCAAGCAGACCATAATCAGTGCAACGATGAGTGTTTTTAGCGTTGGCGGAAGGGGCTGTCGACCAACATAGCGTGCCACCATTAATGGCACCGCGAGCTTCAATAACTCGGAAGGTTGAAAGCGCACAAAACCGAGGTTAAGCCAACGCTGTGCGCCTTTAGATGCTTCACCGAAAAACAGCACGCCAAAGAGCAGTATGACGCCGCCGACGAACATCAAAGGTGCCAGGCTCTCGTAGGTTCGTGGAGAAAGCTGCGCAAGAACGATCATCACAACGAGTGAAAGCACCATCCGCATAGCTTGGCGATCCATCATCAGTAAACTTTGGCCACTAGCGCTGTACATGATCACGAGGCCAAACCCCATCAGGGCCAATATGCCAAGTAGGAGTGGTAAGTCGATATGGAAGCGTTCAAACAGGGCGCGATTTTTACCTGTAGAGGGATCCATCTTCATTACTGTTTTACCTCTTTCTTCGCATTGTTTTCAGGCTCAATTTCTTCTGGGCCAAGAACGACTCGGTCAAAAATTTTCCTTACTACTGGGGCACCGTTGCTAGAACCACCGCCGGCGTTTTCTAGTACTACAGTGACGACCACTTTAGGATCATCAAATGGTGCAAAGCCAGTAAATAACGCATGGTCACGTAAGTGCTCGGCGATCTCATCGGCGTTGTACTCTTCGTTTTCACCCAGACCGAAGACCTGTGCAGTACCTGATTTACCCGCTGTTTGATAACTCATTTTGTAGAATGAGCGGCGAGCTGTTCCGCGCGTGCCATGGTTTACCCGACGCATGCCTTCTTTCGCCATATCCCAGTACTTTTTCGGTACATTCTTGATTGGCGGGTAAGTCACGTATTCTGTTGTTTGTTGTTCTTCGAAGTCGTTGCCGTTCTCTATCGTCGCTTTGAGCAAGTGAGGTGCGATCACTTCTCCCTCATTTACTAATACGGAGGTCGCTTTGGCGATTTGCATTGGTGTTGCTGTCCAATATCCTTGGCCGATACCCACAGGGATCGTATCACCTTTATACCATGGGGTTTTATGGCGAGACATTTTCCAGTCACGAGTCGGCATATTCGCCTTACTTTCTTCGTAGATATCGATGCCAGTGTAATCACCAAAACCGAACATCATCATCCAATTCGAAATACGGTCAATACCCATGTCATAAGCGATTTGATAGTAGAAGGTATCAACAGACTCTTCGATCGACTTAATGATATCGACGCGTCCGTGCCCCCAACGCAACCAGTCACGGAATGGGCGAGTGTTGGAGTTTGGTATGCGCCAATAACCAGGATCATTTCGCGTGGTGTTAGGTGTGACGACACCTTCTTGCAGCGCGGCTACCGCCATAAATGGTTTGATGGTAGACGCGGGTGGATAAATGCCAAGTGTGGTGCGGTTGACCAAAGGACGGTTTTTATCGTTCAAAAGGGCGCGATAGTCTTTACCCGAGATTCCGTGCACGAACGAGTTAGGGTCGTAGCTAGGGCTTGAAACCATAGCCAGTACGCCGTTGTCTCTAGGATCGATCACTACAGCACTGCCTCGGCGGCCATCCAATAATTGGTGTACGTACAGCTGCAAGTTGATATCAAGGTTTAAAACGATGTCTTTTCCGGGTACAGGTGGAACGTACTTTAACGTACGAATTACTCGGCCGCGGCTGTTTACCTCGACTTCTTGATATCCGGCCGTACCGTGTAAGAGGTCTTCGTAGTATTTTTCGATACCCAGCTTACCAATGTCGCGAGTGGCTTGATAGTTTGCGTCTTTTTCTTCTCGGATCAGGCGCTGCATGTCGCGATCATTGATTCGAGAAACGTAACCAATCACGTGGGTTAAGACTTCGCTGAAAGGGTAGTAGCGCTTTAAGGTCGCACTTATTTCCACACCAGGAAAGCGGTACTGATTGACGGAGAATACCGCTACTTGTTTTTCGTTCAGTTGGGTAAGCAGTGGGACCGACTTAAATCGACGAGTCCGTTTACGCTCTTGGTGGAAACGTTCAATCTGATCTGGGGTAATTTCCAGAATGGTTTGTAGTTCTTGGATGGTTGCATCAATGTCTTTAATTTTTTCTGGAGTCAGTTCTAAGTTAAAGACGGGACGGTTCTCTGCCAGTAAAACACCATTTCGATCATAAATCAGACCTCGGTTAGGCGCGATAGGAACCACTTTGATACGGTTATCGTTCGAGCGGGTTTGATAATCTTGAAACTGGTTCACCTGAATGTTGTACATATTGGCGACCAGAGCTCCCATCAAGAGAACAATGCCGATAAAAGCGACAATAGCGCGGCTGGCAAACAGACGCGCTTCGGCTTGATAATCTCGGATTTGACTGCGGCGCTTACGAATCATTAACGCTTGGCTCTAAAGTTAAACAACGATTATTCGCGGTGGTAAGGATGGTTCGCGGTGATGCTCCACGCTCGGTACAAGCTTTCTGCCATTACGATACGCACTAAAGGGTGGGGTAGCGTTAAGGCAGACAATGACCAGCTTTGGTCTGCTGCAGCTTTGCATGCAGGAGCGAGTCCTTCAGGACCGCCGATTAAGATTGATACATCACGGCCATCTAATTTCCAAGCTTCTAACTGCTCAGCGAGTTGAGGAGTGTCCCATTTTTTACCTGGGATATCTAACGTGACGATACGGTTGCCTTTTGGTACCGCAGCGAGCATCGCTTCCCCTTCTTTTTGCAGGATACGAGCGATATCGGCATTTTTTCCACGTTTGCCAGCAGAGATTTCAATCAACTCCAATGGCATATCATGTGGGAAACGGCGACGATATTCTTGAAAGCCTTCCTCAACCCATTTTGGCATTTTTGTGCCAACAGCAATTAGTTGAATTTTCAAAAGATTAACCCCAGAGTTTTTCTAGCTGGTAGAGTTCGCGGTGCTCTTCTTGCATCACGTGAAGCATGGCGTCGCCCATATCTAGGACTACCCATTCACCTTCGTTTTCACCTTCCATTCCTAGTGGCTCAAGACCGGCTTTTTTCACTTCTGTTGCAACGTGGTCAGCGATGGATGAAACGTGGCGTTTGGATGTGCCAGTACAGATGATCATGTAATCTGTCACGCTTGATTTATCTTCCACATTTAGGACGATAATGTCTTCCGCTTTCATGTCGTCGGCTTTATCAGCTAAAAAGTCTTTCAGTTCTTCGCGAAGCACTCGGTTTTCCTCGGTTTGTCTCTTATCTCTACAGTGTTTTACATTCTTGCTTGCAAAACAGGTCGCGCACTATATCACGCTTTGATTTTTAAATTGCCAGCTTAATATCAGGAGAGCAGGTTTCTAAGCTCAACTGATGAATAGTTGGCCATACAGACTCGTCATATTGAGTTTTGGCTTTTATCTCTGCTTGAGCCAACAAGGAGAGCAATGCACAAATACGACTCGCCGATAAGCGGGTCAGTGCTGCGTTATAGAGTGGACGCTTGTTTTGCCAAACTCGATATTTCTCAAATACCTGGTTCATTCCCATTTGAGTTAAGTCTTGATGCATATTTAAAAGTTGGCTCAACTCTTTTTGTACACTTCGAATCAAGATCACGGTCTCGACCCCTTCCGCCTCAAGTTGGCGAAGAATACGTTGTGCACGGTTTGCTTTACCTGCCAGTAAGGCGTCGATCCAGTTAAACGTAGTGAAGTGATTATGGCGACTTAGGGCTTCCTCTAAACGTATGATAGTCAGCTCACCATCCGGGTAGAGTAGGGCCAATTTCTCTAAGCTTTGTGACAATGCAAATAGGTTACCTTCATGCCATTGAGCCAACATTTGCAGTGATTGTTGATCGGGTTTTAGGCCCAACGTGCAGCAACGTGCCTGAATGAACATAGGTAAGCGTTGTAGATCTGGCGACAAACAGCTTACCCAGTCGCCTTTTGAGCTTAATGCTTTGAACCATTTCGCATTTTCTTGGGCTTTGGTCAGTTTGCTACCAACAATGACGAGCATGATGTCATCATGCAGCATATCACACAGTGTTTGCAGCTCTTTGCTGACGGCGGTTGTCACGCCACTCTCTGGAATTTCAAGCTCGATCAATTGACGGTTTGAGAACAGGCTCATCGCTTGGAAGCAATCGTAAACTTGATTCCAGTCGATGCTTGCGTCTACCGCAAAACGGTGTTTTTCCTCAAAACCTTGTTGAAACGCTGCCTTTTGGATTGCTTGGCGGCTCTCTTGAATCAGTAACGGCTCATTACCAAAGATTAGGTAAACTTGTTTAACGTGTTTAGTTAAATGATCCGTTAATTTATCGGCATAAATTCGCATAGTGATTAAGAGTTTGTGTTCGCTGGCTCAGAGATTTGTCCTGCTTCATATTCGGCACGAATACGGCCCAACTGGCGCATCATCTGTTTTGCAGCTTGCAAGCGCATCTCGTCTTCAATTACGTCACGTTCAACAGATTTTGCAAGTGCCGTCAACGGGTTGTCTAGGTAGTTGCGGTTTACTGTTGTCGTAAAGTTTTTAGAGCCATAGCCAGGAATCGTCACACGGTATTTTACTACGTATGTCAGCTCTTTTTCTGCTGCACGGCTATTTTGATACAGAGACAGTGTACGCTCATCGATAGTCGCTTCCGTCAAATGAAGGTTGGGTACAGTCGATGATGGTTGAACAAGTTCAACTTTGTTCAGTTCGAGTTGAGAGCGAACATAGCGAGTTAATTCACTGTATTCATCGTAGCTGGAGAAAGACATAGTGTGCAGCTCTTCCGGTACGGAATACTCGCCGCGAAGGTGAAAACCACAGGCAGAAAGAAGCCCCGCTAATACCAATACCACTGGTAGTTTAATCAAAGAGAAAAAGCGCATTGATTGTATTCATCCTAAATTGAAGGGGTTATTTACCTTAAACCACTCATGTGAATGGTTTGAGGTAAATAAACAGGGTAGCGAACTACCCTGTTTAATGACTCTTGGTTAACAAATAAGTTCGCTAAACAGAGACAAATTGCAAGCTGTGATTAGTTTGCAACGATGTTCAGCAGTTTACCTGGAACGTAAATGACTTTACGAATAGTCAGGCCATCAGTGAACTTAACCACGTTTTCGTCGTTTAGACCAAGCTGTTCGATATCGTCTTTAGAGATATCCGCTGGGACTGTTAGCTTCGCACGTAGCTTACCGTTAACTTGAACAACGATAGTTTTTTCGTCTTCAACTAGCGCTTTTTCGTCAAACGTCGGCCATGCCGCGTTATCAATGTCTGTTTCACCTAGTGCTGCCCATAGCTCGTATGAGATATGCGGAGTGATAGGGTAAAGCATGACAACAATAGCTTTCAGTGCTTCGTCAAGGATTGCACGATCTTGCGCAGATTCTTGAGGCGCTTTCGCTAGTTTGTTCATCAGCTCCATGATCGCTGCGATCGCGGTGTTGAATGTTTGACGACGAGCGATATCGTCCGTCACTTTCGCGATAGTTTTGTGAACGTCACGGCGAAGTGCTTTTTGATCACCAGAAAGCGCTGCGGTATCTACTGCTTCTGCTGCGCCTTTCGCTGTGTGCTCTTTCACTAGTTTCCAAACACGTTTCAGGAAGCGGTTCGCACCTTCTACGCCAGACTCTTGCCATTCAAGTGTCATGTCCGCTGGAGACGCGAACATCATGAATAGACGTACTGTGTCAGCGCCGTACTTATCTACCATTTCTTGAGGGTCGATACCGTTGTTCTTAGACTTAGACATCTTGATCATGCCTGAGTGCGTTACATCGCGACCTTCAGTGTCTTTAGCAGAAGTAATGCGGCCTTTACCATCACGTTCAACGGCTACGTCTGTTGGAGCTACCCACTCTTTACCGCCTTTCTCGTTCTCGAAGTAGAACGCGTCAGCCAGTACCATGCCTTGACACAGTAGCTGCTTGAACGGTTCGTCAGACGTTACGTAGCCCGCGTCACGTAGCAACTTGTGGAAGAAGCGTGAGTACAGTAGGTGCATACAAGCGTGCTCGATACCGCCGATGTACTGGTCTACTGGTAGCCAGTAGTTTGCTTTTTCTGGATCTAGGATGTCGTCTGCTTGCGGTGAACAGTAACGCGCGTAGTACCAAGAAGATTCCATGAACGTATCGAACGTATCTGTCTCACGTAGAGCAGGTTCGCCGTTGAATGTGGTCTTCGCCCATTCTTTATCTGCTTTGATTGGGCTGGTTACGCCGTCCATTACCACGTCTTCTGGAAGAATCACTGGTAGTTGGTCAGCAGGTACTGGGTGAACTTCACCGTCTTCAGTCGTTACCATTGGGATTGGTGCGCCCCAGTAACGTTGACGAGATACACCCCAGTCGCGTAGACGGAAGTTTACAGTCTTAGTGCCTTTGCCTTCTGCTTCTAGCTTCGCTGCAATTGCATCGAACGCCGCTTGGAATTCTAGGCCGTCGAATTCACCTGAATCGAACAGTACACCTTTCTCTGTGTATGCCGCTTCAGAGATGTCTAGCTCGCTGCCATCAGCAGGCTTGATAACTGGCACGATGTCTAGACCGTACTTCGTTGCGAACTCGTAGTCACGTTGGTCGTGTGCAGGTACTGCCATTACCGCGCCTGTACCGTAGTCCATCAGTACGAAGTTTGCTACGTAAACAGGTACTTCACGGCCGTTCAATGGATGAATAGCAGTAAGGCCAGTAGCCATACCTTTCTTCTCCATTGTCGCTAGCTCAGCTTCTGCAACCTTGTTGTTCTTACATTCGTCGATAAACGCTGCAAGCTCTGGGTTGTTCTCTGCAGCAAGAGCTGCAAGAGGGTGGCCGGCTGCGATGCCCACGTAAGTCACACCCATTAGCGTATCTGGACGTGTTGTGTAAACTTCTAGGTCTTGTTGACCCTTAACTTCAAACTTCAGCTCAACGCCTTCAGAGCGGCCAATCCAGTTGCGCTGCATGGTTTTCACCATTTCAGGCCAACCTTCAAGCTTGTCTAGGTCGTCTAGTAGCTCTTGAGCGTATTCAGTGATTTTGATGAACCATTGAGGGATTTCTTTTTGCTCTACAGGCGTATCACAACGCCAGCAGCAACCGTCTTCAACCTGCTCGTTTGCAAGAACAGTTTGGTCGTTAGGACACCAGTTAACAGAAGAAGTCTTTTTGTAAACTAAACCTTTCTCGTAAAGTTTAGTGAAGAACTCTTGTTCCCAGCGGTAGTACTCCGGTGTACATGTTGCGAATTCACGGTTCCAATCGTAACCAAAGCCTAGAAGCTTAAGTTGGTTCTTCATGTATTCGATGTTTTCGTAAGTCCAAGGTGCTGGTGCAGTTTTGTTTTTTACTGCTGCGTTTTCTGCAGGTAGACCGAATGCGTCCCAACCGATTGGTTGCATCACGTTTTTACCTTGTAGGCGTTGGAAACGAGATACTACATCACCGATAGTGTAGTTGCGCACGTGACCCATGTGCAGTCGACCACTTGGGTATGGGAACATGGATAGACAGTAGAATTTTTCTTTATTTGGGTCTTCACTTACAACAAAGGTTTTGTTGTCATCCCAGTGCTTTTGAACTTTTTGTTCAATATCTTGTGGGTTGTATTGTTCTTGCATCGATGGTATCCGTTATCTTGGAATTTGTGAGTTCGGTTAGAACAGACTTAAATAGATCGTCATAGAATACCTAAAGCTAGGGATCACAACAATAGCCAATCTGTACCCATGCGCCCTTAAGTGACGCAGGTAGGAGAAAGATGGAGGTCAGTTATGCCTAAACGTAAAACAGGTTATGAGGAAATGCTCGAGGATGTGATTGAAACCTTGAAGCACAGTCCGGAAGAAGTTAACAAAGCGATTGAGACGTCGGGCAAAGTGGTGGATGCTGCTAATGACTTGACCAAAGATGAATTGGCTTTAATCAAAGCGTACCTTAAAGCAGACTTAAAAGAGTTTTCAGAGAGTTACGAGGATAGCAAAAGCGGCCCGTTTTACTTAACGATTGCGGATTCGATATGGCAAGGGCTGTTAGAGATTACAGACCGAACTAAAGTTGAGTGGGTTGAGTTGTTCGATGACTTAGAGCATCAAGGGCTATATGAAGCAGGAGAGGTGATAGGCTTAGGCACTTTAGTCTGTGATGAGTGTGGTCACAAGACAACGTATAACCACCCAACTGTAATCATTCCGTGTATTAAATGTGGTCACAAAGGCTTTACTCGCCAGTCATTAAAGCCATAAATGGCGCGTAACGACTGTATAATGCAATGAATAAAAAAGAGGCTTGGTCGCCTCTTTTTTGTCTTTTCTACTTTCAAGCTGTTATCAGCTCTGTTTTCTTCTTAAACCGAAAGCCAGCGCTAAACTTAACCCAACCCAAATATACAATGGCCAAGTACCAACGATTCGATATGGCGTTTTCCCATCGGTTGGGGTGAGCTCTGCGCGCAGTACTGCAGTTTCAAACTGCGGTACTTGCTCAACGATTTTACCCTTGTGATCGGTTACCGCTGTTAATCCGTTGTTAGTCGAGCGGATGAGCGGTTTACCTAATTCTAAGGCACGCATACGGGCGATCTCCATATGCTGAAGAGGACCGATAGAGTGACCAAACCATGCATCGTTCGAAAGCGTTAGAATGAAGTCTGTTTCGTCAGTCACATTTTGACGCACTTGCTCATTAAAGATGATCTCATAGCAAAGCGCTGGTGCCATGTGCATGCCATTCGCAACGATGTTGGGCTGCACAAAAGCCCCACGGCTAAACGACGACATCGGTAAGTTAAAGAATGGCGCTAATGGGCGCAGAATATCCTCAAATGGAACAAACTCACCAAACGGTAATAGGTGATGCTTATGGTAGCGTTCGCTCAAGTCGAAACTGTAGTCACCGTATGGTGTGATGCCAAGGGACAGAATACTGTTGTAGAACTGTCGATCTTCAGCTTGGTTGACGACACCGGTAATGATTGCGCTGTTATTCATTTTTGCTGCGCTGTCGATATTGCTCAAAAATGAAGGCACTTCAATTTCAAAAGCAGGAATTGCAGCTTCTGGCCAGACGATAATATCAGCGTCCCAGTTTTCACGAGTGAGATCGGCGTATTTCATGATGGTTGGCCAACGTTGGCTTGGCAGCCACTTAAGGTTTTGGTCAACGTTACCTTGAATCAGCGCGAGCTTAGTCGTGTCTTCTGGCCGAGGTGTTACCCAATCGTAGTTTCGAATCCCAAAGCCTGTGCTGAGTAATACCGCAGGAATAATCACCATCAGCCACTGTTTATGAACCCAAGCATAGGCTAATGCCCCCGCACTAATAAGGATAAACAGAGTGAGCAGTTCCACGCCACCGATAGGCGCAAAGCTTGCTAGTGGAGCATCAATCTGGCTGTAGCCTAGCCATAGCCACGGGAAGCCGGTCATCACCCAACCACGCAACCAATCACTGATTAGCCATAAAGCGGGCGCAGCGAGAAGCGCTTTTGTGAGTGTGAATTGAGGAAATAGCTTGTTGTTAAGCCAAGCAAATAAGCCTGAATAAACAGCCAAGTAGGCGACAAGCAAGCCCATTAAAAATAAATTGGCAATCAGTGGCATGCCACCAAAGCCGGAGATACTGACGTACACCCAGCTAACGCCAGTTGCAAATTGACCTAACCCCCAAGCATAGCCAATCCACAGTGCGCGTTTCGGAGTTTGGTTAGCAAGAAGAATCAGTAGAATAGCTGGGCTAAGAATGGCAACAGGCCACAACTGGTAAGGTGCAAAAGCGAGCGTAGTAGAGGCGCCAACAAAAGCGGCCACTAAGGGCCGCTTGAGGCGATGAAAGAGTTCATTCATCATTATAATTTTCTGAGATTCCCAATGGGTATCGCGTTACTCTTGAGTGGCTTCAACCAGGGTTTCTTCGTCTGGGATCGTCACTTGGAGTTGAATGACACGACGGTTATCGGCAGCGGTGACTTTGAAGTTGTAACCTTCAATTTCAACCAGTTCACCACGAGAAGGTAAGTGACCAAAGGCAGTCATGACCATGCCACCAACGGTATCTACTTCCTCATCGCTGAAGTTAGTTCCAAATGTCTCATTAAACTCTTCGATGGTTGTCAGCGCTCTGACAGCAAACGTATGCTTGCTAAGCTTACGAATGTCTGTCTCTTCGCTTTCATCGAATTCATCTTCGATATCCCCGACGATTTCTTCAAGGATATCTTCAATGGTCACAAGACCAGAAACACCACCGAATTCATCGACAACAATGGCCATATGATAACGTTCTTCACGGAACTCTTTCAGCAGTCGATCAACGCGTTTACTTTCCGGTACCACAACGGCTGGTCGAATAACTTCTTCGATATCAAATGGATTACTGCCTGAGCCTAAGTATTTAAGTAAGTCCTTCGCAAGAAGAATGCCTTCCACATGGTCTTTATCTTCGCTGATCACAGGGTAGCGAGAGTGTTGAGCATCGGTAATCAAGGCAACCAAGGTATCAAGGTCGTGAGTACGCTCAACCGTAACCATTTGCGAACGCGGGATCATAATGTCACGCACGCGCATTTCGGAGATTTCCATAACACCTTCAAGCATATCGCGGGTGTCATGGTCAATCAGGTCATTGACTTCAGAGTCACGGATAACATCCACAAGCTCTTGGCGATCTTTTGGTTCGCCCTGAAATAATTGACCTAGACGTTCAAAGAAGGACTTTCTACTCGGACCTTCTGCCTTTTCTTTCTTATCTTCGTTAGAAGAGGGAGAATTATCTTCGTTCATTGTTTCTCAATTAAGTAACGCTATCAGAAGTGTGATAGCACACATAGAGAGGCGAACACGAGAATCATTTTGGTGGTTCGCCTTTCCCTGCTGAATAGCCAATGGCTATTCTTTTTCAGCAATGTAAGGGTCTTCATAGCCCATACCTTGCATGATTTCGGTTTCGAGGGACTCCATCTCTTCGGCTTCGTCATCCTCAATATGATCATAACCTAGCAGATGCAAGCTGCCATGTACAACCATATGCGCCCAATGTGCTAACAGAGGCTTGTTCTGTTCAATTGCCTCTTTTTCAACGACTTGGCGGCAAATAATTAAGTCGCCAAGTAAATCTATTTCCATACCCGGAGGGGCTTCAAATGGAAAAGACAACACATTGGTCGGTTTATCTTTACCACGATACTCATGGTTAAGCGTGTGACTTTCTTGTTCATCAACAATGCGAATGGTCACTTCGGCTTGTGGCTGGAAGAGAGGAATTGTCTTATCTAGCCACAATTGGAAATCTTGCTGCGAAGGCAGCCCTTCTTCATTTTCGACTGCCAGTTGCAGATCAAGTTCAATCGCCATGATTATTCCTTAGTGGAAGCAACTTGTGCATTCAGTTCGGCTTTTGCTGCTTCTAGTAACTTCGCATCGCGTTCTTCACGACGACGCTTCTCGAACTCTTTACGCTCTTTCTGGTCTTGTGCTTCCCACTTCTCATACGCGTTAACGATACGAGCAACCACTGGGTGACGTACAACGTCGTCTGCTAAGAAGAAGTTAAAGCTGATGTCGTCGACTTCGCTAAGTACTTCAATAGCATGACGAAGACCTGATTTTGCACCACGAGGTAAGTCGATTTGCGTGACGTCACCAGTGATAACTGCGCGAGAGTTAAAACCAATACGCGTTAGGAACATCTTCATCTGCTCAACCGTGGTGTTCTGACTCTCATCAAGAATGATGAAAGCGTCGTTTAGAGTACGACCACGCATGTAAGCAAGAGGGGCTACCTCAATCACGTTACGTTCAATCAGCTTCTCTACGCGCTCAAAGCCCAACATTTCAAATAGGGCATCGTATAGCGGACGTAGGTATGGGTCGACTTTCTGGCTTAAGTCACCAGGTAGGAAGCCCAGTTTCTCACCGGCTTCAACCGCAGGGCGCGTCAATAGAATACGACGGATCTCTTGGCGCTCTAGTGCGTCAACTGCTGCTGCAACAGCAAGATAAGTTTTACCTGTACCAGCTGGGCCAATACCAAAAGAAATATCATGCGTGACCATATTAACCAAGTACTGCGCTTGGTTTGGCGTACGTGGTTTGATCACACCTTTCTTGGTTTTGACGAAGACTTCTTTACCATGCTCGATATTAGACTCAGTATTCTGCTCAAGAACACCAGACTCTTTAATCGCTAAATGGATCTGTTCAGGCTCAATGTCTGGGATCTCACCTCGTACAGGCGCGGTATCAACATACAGAGTTTTCAGGATATCCAGCGCAGCTGATGCGGTATGAGGTTTACCGACAATTGTAAAATGGTCACTACGGTGGTTAATTTCAACGCCTAGACGACGTTCTAAATGCTTGATGTTGTCATCGAATGGACCGCACAGGCTAGCAAGTCGGCGGTTGTCGGAAGGTTCTAGGTTAATTTCTAGAGTTACGATTTTATTACTCAATGTTGCCTCTCATTTTTTGCCACTTAGTGAGAGCCTGATAACGACCAGGCTCTCCATGGCTATTTATACGAGCTTACGGCGTAAAAGTAGCTACACCCAGCTCATCTTCGCGACGTGTTTTCGCCATCATCTGCGTTGGGGAAATCACACTACGAAGATCCATGTCTTTTTCAGTACGTACTAGCTCACCACGCAGTGAGTTCGCAAATACGTCTACGATCTTCACATCAACGAACTGACCAATTAGGTCTGCACTACCTTCAAAGTTTACTACACGGTTGTTTTCTGTACGAGCGCGCAGTTCCATTAGGTTTTTCTTCGAAGGACCTTCAACTAGAACACGTTGTTCTGTGCCAAGCATTAAGCGAGAGTAACGCATCGCTTGAGCATTGATAGTTTGCTGTAGTTCGTAAAGGCGCTCTTTCTTCACTTGTTCTGATACATCACAAGGGTAATCCGCTGCTGGCGTACCTGGACGTGGAGAGAAGATGAAGCTGAAGCTCATGTCAAAGTCTACATCTTTGATTAGCTTCATTGTGTCTTGGAAGTCTTTGTCTGTCTCACCAGGGAAACCAACAATAAAGTCTGAACTGATTTGAATATCAGGACGAGCTTTACGCAGTTTACGGATGATCGACTTGTACTCGATAGCGGTGTGAGGGCGTTTCATCATAGTTAGGATACGGTCACTACCACTTTGCACAGGTAAGTGCAGGAAGCTCACAAGCTCAGGCGTATCTTCGTAAACCGCGATGATGTCGTCAGTGAATTCTAGCGGGTGGCTCGTTGTGAAACGAATACGGTCGATACCATCGATAGACGCAACCAAACGAAGCAGTTCTGCAAATGAACAGATTTCACCGTCGTGTGTTGGACCGCGGTACGCGTTTACGTTTTGACCCAGTAGGTTTACTTCACGTACGCCTTGTTCAGCAAGCTGTGCGATTTCGAACAGCACGTCATCCATTGGACGGCTTACTTCTTCACCACGAGTGTACGGTACGACACAGTAAGTACAGTACTTCGAGCAGCCTTCCATAATAGAAACGAATGCTGTCGCGCCTTCCGCACGAGGCTCTGGTAGGCGGTCGAACTTTTCGATCTCTGGGAACGAAATGTCCATAACTGGTGCGTCATCCGACTGAGATTGTTTGATCATCTCAGGTAGGCGGTGCAGAGTTTGTGGGCCAAAAATAACGTCGACGTATGGTGCACGTTCACGAATATGGTCACCTTCTTGCGTTGCTACACAACCAC
>ERZ1673961.3-NODE-3-length-134833-cov-7.818672_pt1 | contig 134833 bp, 123 predicted proteins | sample MGYA00580189_ERZ1673961 | MGnify/ENA primary metagenome ERZ1673961 (study PRJEB41334, sample SAMN05608105) | rock metagenome | biome: terrestrial subsurface; feature: shale formation; material: shale | place: USA: Pennsylvania ... | reverse complement strand
CAAAATCACATGGGACAAAGCGCCTTGTCGTTTTTGTGGTACAGGTTGTTCTGTTCTAGTTGGTACGCAAAATGGCAAGGTGGTCGCTACACAAGGTGACCCAGAAGCGCCGGTAAACAAAGGTCTGAACTGCATCAAAGGCTATTTCCTGTCTAAAATCATGTACGGTCAAGACCGTCTGACACAGCCATTGCTGCGCATGAAAGATGGCAAATACCACAAAGATGGCGAGTTTACGCCAGTTTCTTGGGATGTCGCTTTCGATACGATGGCTGAGAAGTGGAAAGCATCGCTAGAGAAAAAAGGCCCAACTAGTGTCGGTATGTTCGGTTCTGGTCAATGGACCGTAATGGAAGGCTACGCTGCAGCAAAAATGATGAAAGCAGGCTTCCGTTCAAATAACATCGACCCGAACGCACGTCACTGTATGGCTTCTGCGGTAGTTGGCTTCATGCGCGCCTTTGGTATTGATGAGCCGATGGGATGTTACGACGACTTCGAGAACGCAGATGCATTCGTTCTTTGGGGTTCTAACATGGCAGAAATGCACCCTGTACTGTGGACACGTATTACTGACCGTCGCCTGAGCCACCCTCATGTTCGAGTTAACGTCCTTTCTACCTACTACCACCGTTCATTTGAGCTGGCGGACCATGGCTACATTTTCAATCCTCAGTCTGACCTTGCGATCGCTAACTTCATCGCCAACTACATCATCGAAAATGACGCGGTAAACTGGGACTTCGTTAACAAGCACACCAACTTCACTCAAGCAGACACCGATATTGGTTACGGCTTACGTGATGACGACCCGTTACAAAAAGCGGCCAAAAATCCAAACTCAGGCAAACTGACTGCTATCTCTTTTGAAGAGTACAAAAAGTCTGTTGCTCCGTACACCGTTGAGAAAGCATCGGAAATCTCTGGTGTAGAAAAAGAGAAACTGATCGAACTTGCGAAGCAATACGCGGATCCAAACACAAAAGTGATGTCACTTTGGACTATGGGTATGAACCAGCATACTCGCGGCGTATGGATGAATAACCTGGTTTACAACATCCACTTGCTAACCGGTAAAATCGCGACTCCAGGTAACAGCCCGTTCTCATTGACTGGTCAACCATCAGCTTGTGGTACTGCGCGTGAAGTGGGTACCTTTGCTCACCGTCTGCCAGCAGACATGGTGGTAGCAAACCCTAAACACCGTGAAATCGCAGAGAAGATCTGGAAACTGCCTGAAGGCACCATTCCACCAAAACCAGGCTTCCACGCGGTTCTTCAAGACCGAATGCTAAATGACGGTGTGTTGAACTGTTACTGGGTTCAATGTAACAACAACATGCAGGCGGGTCCGAACATTAACACTGAGCGTCTTCCTGGTTACCGTAACCCAGAAAACTTCATTGTGGTGTCAGACCCATACCCAACAGCGACAGCGCAAGCGGCCGACTTGGTACTTCCTACCGCAATGTGGATTGAGAAAGAAGGCGCTTACGGTAACGCAGAACGCCGTACTCAAGCCTGGTATCAACAAGTTGGTACGGTAGGCGAAGCGAAATCGGACCTATGGCAAGTCATGGAGTTTGCGAAACGCTTTAAGATGGAAGAAGTGTGGCCAGAAGAGTTGCTCGCAAAAGCACCTGAATACCGTGGTAAAACTATGTATGACATGCTGTTTAAAAACGGTCAGGTCGACAAGTTCCCTGTTGAAGAAGCGCGTGAACTAAACGACGATTCTCATCACTTCGGCTACTACGTTCAGAAAGGCCTGTTCGAAGAATATGCAACATTTGGTCGCGGTCATGGCCATGACTTAGCTCCATACGATGTTTACCACACTGTACGTGGCTTACGTTGGCCTGTGGTTGATGGTAAAGAAACGCAATGGCGCTTTAAAGAAGGCTCTGATCCATACGCGAAAGCAGGCTCTGGTTGGGACTTTTATGGCAACGCAGATGGTAAAGCGAAGATCATCTCCGCGCCATACGAAGCGCCACCAGAAATGCCAGATTCCGAATACGATTTATGGTTATGTACAGGCCGTGTTCTTGAACACTGGCACACTGGTACCATGACTCGCCGTGTTCCTGAGCTTTACAAAGCGGTTCCAGATGCGGTGTGCTACATGCATCCTGAAGATGCGAAAGCACGTAATGTTCGTCGCGGCGAAGAAATACTGATCGCCAATAAACGTGGTGAAGTACGTGCACGTGTAGAAACGCGTGGTCGTAACCGCCCTCCACAAGGTTTGGTATTCGTACCGTTCTTTGATGCTCGTATTTTGATTAACAAGTTAATCCTTGATGCAACTGACCCACTGTCAAAACAGACAGACTTCAAAAAGTGCCCAGTCAAAATCACTAAGATTGCTTAACCCTTCAGATATCGAATAAAACGGCCGCCCACGCGGCGGCCTGAAAAAGAACTTAAGCCTTAAAGGCGGAGAAGAAACGATGAAAAAATTACTTGTCGCACTTTTATCTGTAGGTGCTTTGGTGACAGGCATTGCACAAGCTGAGTTAAACAACCCAGGTGGTACTGGTGGACTAGAATCTTTGCGTGGCATGTCTCAACTTGAAGATACTCGCCCTGCTGACGAGTTTAAAGACTTCCCAAAAGATCAAATCGTTGAGGATAGCTTTGTTTATCAGCCACCGCTGATTCCACATAGTATTCGTAACTATGAGGTGTCTTTAAACGCGAATAAATGTCTTGCCTGCCATAGCTGGAAAAATGCGAAAGACTCTGGCGCGACAAAAATCAGCGTAACCCATTATGTTAACCGTCAAGACGCTGTGCTTGCCGATGTCTCTCCTCGTCGCTTCTTCTGTTTGCAGTGTCACGTTCCGCAAACCGATGCGAAGCCATTAGTGGAAAACGAATTCCAAGCTGTAGATTCGCTTCAGTAAATGAAACGCGAGTGCTAAGAGGTTACTTATGAAAATACTTAAAGCGTTTTGGAATAGACTGAAGAGCCCAAGCAAAGCTGCCGCTGGTGTGGTTTTATTCCTCGGTTTTGCTGGCGGTCTGCTGTTTTGGGGCGCATTTAACACGGGAATGGAAGCGACAAACACCGAAGAGTTCTGCTCTGGTTGCCACGCGCCAATTGTTGCTGAGATCAAAGAGACTATCCACTACTCAAACCGCTCTGGGGTACGAGCGATTTGTTCAGACTGTCACGTTCCGCATGAGTGGACAGATAAGATCGTACGTAAAGTTCAGGCTTCAAAAGAGTTGTTTGCTCACTATGTTTTGCGCACTATCGATACGCCAGAGAAATTCCAGGAACGTCGTGGACATTTGGCAGAACGTGAATGGGCTCGTATGAAGAAAAACGACTCTTTAGAATGCCGTAACTGCCACGAGTTCGACTATATGGACTATTCACAACAAGGCTCTCGTGCTTCTGCGCAACACTCTACAGCGTTGGCTTCAGGCGATAAAACCTGTGTAGATTGTCATAAAGGTATCGCACACAAATTACCTGATATGCACGGCGTAGAAGGCTGGCAATAAGGAGAACTGACCATGAGTACACTAGAATCTGTGATTTGGCACATCCTAGGATACAGCGCAATGCCAGTAATCATCTTGTCTGGCTTTGTTGGCGTCGCTGCCGTTTCTCTATGGGTGTTGTCGCTGGGTAAAGACAAGAACCTGTAATCCAAACAACGCAATGCATGGATACCCGAAAGCAACCATGTTCCAAACTTGTTCATGCATCAATCATTAAACAGCGCTGGGATAATCTCAGCGCTGTTTTGTTTTACTCCGGACCAGATAAAAAAAAGCGACCACGAGGGCCGCCAAGAGTATCGCCAAAATAATAATGCGGAAGGAAACATAACCATTTAAGGTCATTTCACAGGCAATACCTGTTTAACGTAGGTTCCCGGCGCTTCATCAATCACAGGATTGTTTTCAGAGCCAACAGGGAATGGTTCGACCTGCTCTTCTGGATTGAACTGAAGTAGCCATTCGTTCCAATGCGTCCACCAGGACCCATCTTTACGTTCAGCACTGCTTAGCCATTCCTCGGCAGAGTCTTCTAGCGTATCGTTCAACCAATAGCCGTACTTGCCCTTAGACGGTGGATTGACAATACCTGCTATGTGCCCAGATTCACCCAGTACAAACGTCTTGTTACCACCCGTGTTCAGAGCGCCACGGTACGTGCCTTGCCATAGTGCGATATGGTCTTCTTTGGTTGATACAAAGTAGCTTGGGATTTTAATCTTATTCAGATCCATCCAAACACCGCCGATTTTCACGCCTTTATCTTGTATCAGTTTGTTTTCCAAATAGAGCTCTCGAAGCAGGAAGTTATGCGCGGCAGCACTCACGTTGGTACTATCGCTGTTCCAGTACAACAAGTCGAAATCTACCGGACTATTGCCTTTCAAGTAATTGTCCACGTAGTAGTTCCAGTACAAGCTGTTCTCACGCAACAAACTGAATGTCACACTTAAAGAACGGCCATCCATGTAACCTTTCGCGTTGTTCTGTGCTTCTATCGCACTGATGATGACATCATTAATGTAGGCACCCACTTCTCCCGGCTGAGAAAAGTCGAGAAGCGTCGTAAAGAAGGTCGCGGATTTAATGCGTTTCTTCATGCGCTTCGCCGCATAGTAGGCAACAGTACTTGCAAGAACGGTCCCGCCGATACAGTAACCAACTGCATTGACTTGCTCTTGACCAGTAATGTCTTCAATCGCTGCGACAGCTTTTACCACACCTTCAGTAACATAATCGCCAAACTCAACGTTCGCTTGCTCTTTACCGGGATTACGCCAGGACATCATAAATACAGTGTGTCCTTGCTCCAGCAACCAGCGAACCATCGAGTTCTTCTCGGTGAGATCAAGAATGTAGTACTTGTTAATGAACGGCGGTACGATCAGCAATGGCGTTGCATTCACCTTTTCCGTCACCGGACGGTATTGGATCAGCTCAAACAGTTCATTTTTGAAAACCACATCACCTGCCGTGGTGGCGACGTCTTCACCAACACGGAAAGCATTGTTGTTGGTCATACGGATTTTTAAAATATCCGCGCTCGACTCAACGTCTTCCTTAAACTGCTCTAAACCTACTAATAAGTTTTGACCGTTTTGTTCAAGTGTCAGTTTTAAAAGCTCTGGATTGGTCGCGATGAAGTTAGATGGGGAGAGGGCATTGATGGCTTGGCGGGAAAAGAAAATAATTCGCTCTTTTGCCTTCTCATCTAAGCCTTCTAATGACTCGATGGTGTCCAAGTACGTTTTACTGAACAAAAGGTAAGATTGCTTGATGAAGCTATACATCGCCTCATTTTGCCAATCCTCATGAGAGAAACGCTTATCTCCCCTTTCTGCTTCTATTGTTTGCGTCTTGTTGCCTGCCAGAACAACGTTCTGCCAGATTTGCAGTTGTTGCTCCCACCATTCAGCTTGCAGCTTAAGAATAGCAGCAGGTTGATTGGCAGCTTGTTCAAACAGTTTGGCAGTGTCCTCAAAGTTCACTTCTTGCATAGCCTTGTTCAAAGGAGAATTCACGACTGCCTTGTTGACTTCGAAATCATGCCACCATTGTTGATTGGTTTCCTGAAGCTTTACAAGATAGTCCGAAAAGAAGTGTTGAAACATAGTCTTACTCCTATATTCGGAAAAAACAACGCCGCCCAAATCTAGGGTCTGTTGACCTTTTGAGCTGATTTTTGCAGCTGTTTGTGGGTTCTTTATACAAGGCAGAGGCTTTGAAATGTAGTTTACCTACCTGATAAGCCGATAACGCAGTAGAAAGGAGCCACAAACGCTGCCCGATGGGTTCGGCTAAAAGCGTTTTACTCTTTGTTGAGAGGTATTTTGCTTAGAGTGACTAAGCTACAAACCTCTCGCCGCGATTAAAACGCTTTTATCTCGAACAAAAACCAACCACGAAAGATTAACAGACCCTATGACGGCGAGAATCGGACAAATTACGCTGGAGTAACAGTCTTAAGATTTTCCGAAGTCATTTTCTCAACGTCTTCTTTGAATTCTTTTGCGATAGCTTGCAGCTTGTTGCTGTCATCCATCATTTGTTGAGAAAGCTTAGTCAGTACGCTTAACTGCTGGCTATTGAACGCAGTCAGAGAAGTCACGTCTTTGATTTCTGACGCTGCTTTCATTTGCGTAATACCCATTTCACTGTACGTGCGCATCGCGTTAAGTTGAAGCTCAGTTAGTACTTCAACGTTTTTAGTCACAAGCTTGTTAAACTTCAAGTAAGGTTCTAGCGTTTTTTCTGTTTGATCGCTGAATGTTTTGAAAAAATCAGTGTACATGGTGTATCTCCTAGATAAATGAATATAAATGTCCGTTTAAAAAAATTACTTAATTGCTTTTAGAATGACAGCTGTCCCCATACCGCCACCCACACACAGTGAAGCTACACCGTATTGGGCGTCCTGCTTATGAAGTTCGTGAACTAAAGTGACCAGAATTCGGTTGCCAGAGGCACCAAGTGGGTGACCTAATGCAATCGCACCGCCATTAAAGTTTGCTTTATCTTGAATCGAACTGACTGGAACTTGGTTTGTTTCCGCCAATTGATGAATCACCCCAAGAGCCTGAGCGGCAAAGGCTTCATTCAGCTCGTATACATCAATATCCTGAATATTAAGCTCTGCTTTCTTGAGCGCTTTATTCACTGACTCGACTGGCCCTAGCCCCATGATCTTTGGATCGATACCTGACTGCGCATAGCTGACAACCTCAGCCAGAGGTGTCAAACCATGAGCTTGAACCGCGCTTTCTGATGCCACGATGATCGCACTCGCACCATCGTTGATTCCTGATGCATTACCCGCTGTGACTGTACCTTCACGGTCAAAGGCCGGGCGAAGCTTGCTCAAGCCTTCAAGTGTCGCGTTTGCCTTAGGGTATTCATCTGTGTCGAAAATAATCGTTTCACGGCGGTGCGTTACTTCAACCGGTACGATTTCATCTTTGAATTTGCCTGCTTCAATCGCGGCAACCGCTTTCTGTTGGCTGGCTAAAGCATACGCGTCTTGCTGCTCGCGGCTAATGCCCACTTCCTTTGCCACATTTTCCGCAGTCACACCCATGTGGTACTGATTGTAAATGTCCGTTAGGCCATCGGTGATCAACAGATCTTTCAGTTCCATGTTGCCCATTTTATTCCCATCGCGGACGCTACTAGGAACGATGAACGGGATTTGAGACATCACCTCAACGCCTGCAGCAACAACCACTTGAGCATCACCGCTGCGAATGTGAGAAACCGCATCCATCACGGTTTTCATGCCACTACCACAAACCATGTTGACGCCATACGCTGGTACAGACTCCGGAATACCCGCAAATATTGCTGCCTGACGACCTACGCCCATCCCTTGGCCAGCACTAACGACGTTACCAACAATCACTTCATCAATCTTGTCGCTGCCGAGATTTGCAGCTTCAAGCGCCCCTTTAATTGCGACTGCTGCCAGATTGCCTGCTGAAGTATTTTTTAAACTTCCACCAAATGCGCCAATAGGTGTACGCTTTGCTGCTACGATATAAACTTTTTCCATCATCTCTATCCTTAGTGCATGTAAAGGCCGCCGTTCACCGACAGTGTTTCGCCGGTGATGTATGCGCCTGCATCACTCACTAAGAAGCTAACAGATGCTGCAATTTCTTCTGGTGTCGCTAAACGCTTCATTGGAATTTGATTAGTAATCGATTCCAACACTTCTGGCTTCATTTGCTCTACCATTGGTGTCCCTGTGTATCCTGGAGCAATCACATTAACGGTAACGCCTGAACGTGCGCCTTCAAAAGCCAACGCCTTAGAGAAGCCGATCATGCCTGCTTTTGCAGCCGAGTAATTTGCTTGACCAAACTGCCCTTTCAGACCGTTAACCGACGAGATATTGATGATGCGCCCGCTACCTTTTTCACACATTGCTGCGAAAATTGGTTGAGTAACGTTGAACAAGCTATTCAGGTTGGTATTGATTACATCGTTCCAAGCTTCTGCGGTCATCTTCTTAAAGACGCCATCACGAGTGATACCTGCGTTGTTGACAACAACATCAAGCGTCCCCTCTTCTTGAAGCAAAAGGGCTAGCGTTTCTGCACACTGAGCAGTGTCGGTAACATCTAACTCTAAAAGGCGAACCTGATCTTTGGTAAACCCTTTGCTGTTAAACCACTCCAACGCACACTCATAGTTGCCAGTGTTGTAAGTAGCGATGACACGATAGCCATCGTTGACGAGTTGAGAGGAAATTGCGGAACCAATTCCGCCTTTTGACCCGGTGATCAAAGCGACTTTATTCATTGACGACTCCATTCTTTATCGGAAAATAAATCAAACTACTAATTACAAAATCTAATTGTTTAATAATTTATTCGGCAGAAATCCTTTAACGCCTTTTATTTTAATTTAATCCATAAGTATTACATTTCAAATAATACTATAGTCTATTTTCGTATTATTGATTTAGATCTCACAAACAATGAAAGGTTAAATAATTGTTAAATAATTGGCAATTAAATATAAACCATTGTTTTTAAATGAAATCAGATCCTAGACAAACCAAAGAAAAAACCACAAAAGCCAATGAAAATCAATACTTTATATAAAAAAGAACAAATTACACCATTTAGTGAAATAAGATCATATTTAATATTTACCAAGAGTTTTATAAACAAAAAATAGAGTATTAGTTCAAAATTAATTATTGATTATATTAATGTAAACGTTTAACACGTTTAAAACGGCACCTTTGGTTTCGTAATTAAACTTAGAATATGAACTGTAAAAGAGAACTATTACTAATAATTAATTTATAACTATAACAATCAAATTAAAACCTTCGCTCCGAGCTGGTGCAAACGCACTAATATGACGCGCTGATTAAACTTTGATGTATTTTACTTTAATATAATTAATTAAGTTCAATAATATAAATATAAAAGTGATTAAAAGTTAGTAGTAGCATCTGTAACGACTTTGCACTATCTTTGTGAGTCGTCCTTTAATTAGCTAATCGATACCACCTATGAATATGACATTGCTTAGTATGTTCATCCCTACCTTCTTTTTCGTCTCTATTACGCCAGGGATGTGTATGACACTTGCACTCACGTTAGGAATGAGTGTCGGGTATCGCCGCGCATTGTGGATGATGATGGGAGAGCTCGCAGGAGTTGCCCTTGTGTCGATCTCAGCAGTGCTGGGCATAGCGGCAATTATGCTTAATTATCCGTGGTTGTTTATCGTCCTTAAATTTATCGGCGGTGCCTATTTGCTTTACCTAGGCATTGAAATGTGGCGCTCCCGAGGCAAACTAGCAATCAATCTAGAGACAGAATCCGCCTTGCCTCAGGGCAACTGGAATTTAGTCATTCAAGGTTTCGTAACTGCGATAGCGAACCCAAAAGGCTGGGCTTTTATGATTTCTCTACTCCCACCATTTATTGATCAGAATGCTGCACTTGCGCCTCAATTGGCCGTTTTAATTTCCATTATTCTGATGTTTGAATTCATTTGCATGTCGCTTTATGCAACGGGAGGAAAAGGCTTAAAGCGTGTATTAGGTCATTCAAAAAATGTACGTCTTATGAATCGCGTCGCTGGCACTTTGATGATGGGTGTTGGAGTTTGGCTATTAATGAGTTAATGGTATAGCGCTAACTTCTGATAGCGCTCTAATAGAGTTCCCAAATAGTTTCTCTGTCTCCAACAATAGTATTTCCATTCCCATGAAATAAAAAACGCCACTTCAGAACGAGTGGCGTTTTTCTCTTAGCTATAAACACAAATATGCATTAAGGCGCAGTGTCAATCTCTACTGGTAAATAATGTTTTGGCTCCAATTTCAATCGCTCTGGTAAAACGGTACCAATTGAAATAGACGACCAAGTGCCAGATAGAACACCAATAAACATAGCAGTAGAAAATCCGGCCAACGCAGCTCCGCCCATGATCCACAATGCCCCAACTGTGATTAATGTGGTTCCGGATGTCACCATGGTACGAGAAAATGTCGCAATGACAGCTTGATCATTGATCTCTTCTGTTTTCCAGCTCTGCTTAGAGATGAGCAGCTCTCGAATTCGGTCAGCGATGATGATCGAGTCATTCAGAGAGTAACCAAGAATCGCCAAAATTGCGGCAAAAACGGTGAGGTTAAATTCCATCTGAGTAATCGCAAAGAAACCTAAGACAAGCACCACATCGTGTGCGAGGGCGAATAATGATCCGCTGGCTAATCGCCATTCAAAGCGAAAACATAAGTAAGCCAAGATGGTTAAGATCGAAACGAGCAGCGCGAGACCACCTTGCTCAAACAGATCCTGACCAACTTGTGCCCCAACGATACTGTTACTTACAACATCGACCTGATGCGAAATCGGCTTTAATACATCCGCAACACTTGGTAGCTCTTGGCCTTGTTCTGGCGCTGAATAACGGATAACCCAGCGACCTTCTTCGCCAGAACGTGTCACAGATGTCGATTCACCCAATTCAGGCTGTAACGCACTGAGCAAATCTTGATTGGTTAACTGCTTGTCTATTTTAACTTCTGTCACCATCCCGCCGGTAAAATCGAGGCCCAGGTTTAACCCTTTCATTCCCAACGCGGCTAGCGCAATCACAGTTAAAATTAGTGAAACTAAGGTAGTAAAGTAGCGAATTTTACGAATATGCTGCTGTAATATTTTGACCATGATTAAACCCTCACATCACGACGGGCATCGCGGCCCCAAATTAAGTTGATCATTGCTCGAGAAGCAAATACGCCGGTAAACATACTGGTTAACAGACCCAAACCTAGCGTTAAAGCAAAGCCTTGGATTGGACCGTTACCAATCGCGTACAAAATCACAGCGGTAATCATGGTAGTAATATTGGCATCAAGGATGGTGGCAAATGCGCTGTCAAAACCAAGATCGATAGCCTGTGCAAAACTTCGGCCTTCGCGCATTTTGTCCTTAATTCGTTCAAAGATAATCACGTTAGTATCAACAGCCATGCCGACCGTAAGCACTAAACCTGCGATGCCCGGCAGAGTAAGAACTGCGCCCGGTAACAGAGCGATCAGCCCCAACAAACAAAGCATATTGGCACACAAAGCCACATTCGCGACCCAACCTAAACGGCGGTACCAAAGCGCCATAAACGTCAGCGTTAGTCCTAGACCTAAAGCCAGTGCCGCAAAACCATTTTGGATATTTTCGGCACCAAGAGAAGCACCAATGGTGCGCTCTTCAACAATGGTGACCGGTGCGGTCAGAGAGCCAGCTCGCAGTAAAAGTGCCAGTTGCTGTGCTTCATCCATGCTTCCTGCACCAGTAATACGGAACTGGCTGCCAAGCTGAGATTGAATCGTCGCAACACTGATGACACGTTCGTTACGCTCGGTTACACCGCGTTCATTCGTCTTGTATTCACGGTAAACCGTCGCCATTGGCTTACCAATATGAGTAGCAGAAAAGTCACTCATTTTCTTACCACCAGCATGGTCAAGCGAGATGTTTACCTCTGACATACCCATTTTGTCCACACCAGCACGAGCGTTCACAATATGCTCACCAGTAAGTACCGGACGCTTACTCAGTGTCACGGTGCGACCATCATTGTCTTTCAATACCAAATCTTGACTGCTTTGCGCTTTGCTTGCGTCTTTCACTTCATAGAAAGCCAGACTTGCCGTTGCACCAATCACATTTTTCGCTTGTGCTGGGTCTTGAACACCAGGTAGCTCAATACGAATGCTCTCTTTACCCTGACGCTGAACAAGTGCTTCCGTAATACCCAACTCTTCAATTCGACCACGCATGATCTTCAGGTTCTGCTGTAGCGTCGTGGACTGGAATTCCTGGATATTTTGCTCACTAGGCTCCAGCACGAATCCTCTTACTGAGCTTTTTGCTACCCAGCCTGGGTAATTTTGCTGCAAGAACTGGTTTACCTCAGCGAGTGCCTTTTCACTCTCACTGTTGACGGCAATACGATTACCACTTTCAGCGCGAACCTGAACGCCACGTGTTCGATTGTCACGCAGGTCAGCTTTGATCTCATCGATCAGTGCGTCTCTTTGCTCTTCGAACGCTTTATTTACATCAACATTCAACAGGAACTGCACACCACCACGTAGGTCAAGGCCCAGCTTAATCGGGTTAAAGCCCATCTCGCTCAACCATTCTGGCGCAACAGAGACATACGAGAAGGTGATACCGTCCTCTTTATCCAACTGTTTATTGAGCAGAACACGAGCTTTACTTTGTGCGTCTTCGCTGCCAAAAACGATGGTTGTTTTGCCATCCTTTTCGATGATTCTGTCGGTAGAAATATGGTTCGTTTTGAACAATTGATTGAGTTGTACCAGTGACATTTCAGTCTGGTTTTGGTCAGAAAAGGTCACTTGGATCGATGGCTGCTCGCCAAACCAGGTCGGAATGGCACTCAGCGTCAGAATAATGATTGTCGCGATAAGCACGACATATTTCCAAGCAGAATAGTGGTTTAGTAATTTTCTACTTTTGGCTGGTTTTGGTGTTTTCTTCATATAAACATCATCCCCTCACCCTTAGGTGAAGATTTACTTTGATAGAGTCAAGACACGACAACCTACGCCCAGAAAATAATCCAGGATAAAGAATGCTCAGAACACAGATCTGTTCTGATGAATACCGTCGTCGTGTTGAGATTGCACAGAATGCTCTGAGTGATGGTGTTTAGGCAGAAAACTGACTATTGAGAGCAACATACATCGCGTTGGTTTCTTTCCAACCAGAAAGGCGATAGTCGCTTGTGAAATGATGAAAAATGGACTGGTTTTGACGCCAGTTAATATTGATCAGGCTGTAACTATAGCCAACATCCGCATAGAAAGGCGCATTAAGGTCGCCGACAAAATCGACATCTTCTTCATCAAGCCCTTCTCGGACATGAGAGAGCCAGCGTTGCGAATTAAATATCGCCGACGAATCTGAATTTGCATGACCTTCAGATACCGGCGCGCGCGTGGACTCTTCTGACGCCTCAGAAAAATCATCGTCTGAAATTGGGGATGTGCTTGCTGCAACAAAAGGCTGCAGTTTACTGAAATGCGGTAAGTGAGCTTTCTGATCTGCTTGGGCAGCCGAAACATGCACTGGCAGTAATACCATTGCAAGCAGCAGAAAAAATAGCTTTCTAAGATAAATCAGAGGCATGAAATCTCACTAAAACAAAACACGGCCGAGTTTACTCACCCGGCCCGATGATAGTATGCCTATTGATCAAGCTGAACAACTAAAAAGATCTAAATCTCTGATTCCATCTTTGCCATTACGTAAACGCTTTGCATCTAACGATAGAATATTTCACCACTATCGACGTCCAGATAGATTTTGTTTTCCTGCTCTAAACCACCACAGTATATGAAGTACACATTTCGCTGCTTGTAAGTCACAGAACGAACCCACCCGCCAAGTTCTGTGAAATCTTCTGGCTCACACGTATTGTCGTCCAACAGCAGTTGAGTCTTGTTGCGAAATATTTCTAGATTGTCTTTTAAGTCGTCTGACTTCTGTAAATACCCATCGAGTATCTCTAAGCGCTCTTGCTCTTTAATCACTGGTTCAGCATCCGACAGCCCTTTTGCATCTAACCATTCCGCCGTTTCTTCACCGCCGTCCTCATAAACGAGATAATCGGAGATGCGATACCAACCGTTAGACTTTTCCAAAACGACGACCTTTTCCCCTTTGTAGATCGTATCAACAACTAACGCGTTATGGTCTGGTTTGTTGTACGCGCTAACCTGACGTTCAATCACGTAATACTCGGTCGTTTCAGGCGGTACAGATTCCAAATCCATGACAGGTTTTGACGCTTCTTCTTTTACTTTAGCTTCAGGAGAAGAGGCTTCTGTTGTCGGTTCTGGCTGATCCTTTTGCATAAAGAAGAAATAATAACCAAAACCAGCGCCTCCAAGCAGTAATACAGCCATCATCACGATAAGCGCTTTCTTCATATCTTTTCCCTTCTATTTTGGGCAAATATCCCAAAAGATACTTGATTATACTTCGCCAGCAATAAACTATAGTTAAAAGAGTCGCTTAACTAACGTGAATAATAATGATAAACAAGCTTAAATGGATACTTTTGCTTTTCGTCTTCCCATCGGTATGCTATTCAAATGTGCCATGCACCCCGTCTTCATGGAATGATAATCTGAATGAATTCAACAGGCTAGAGTCTAAGTACAATCAGCATGTCAAAGTCTTCAACGCACTTCTGATTGAACATAAACAACGACCACTCTTATCCAAGGAGTTTTCTCCCAACGAGCTAGTGATGCTTTGGCGCGTAAAGTCTCGTCGAGATATGCTCCAGACTCAGCTGGACGCATCTATACAGTACCGTAAAGAATTAACTCAAAAAGCCAGTGAAATAACCAAACTCAGCACACAATCTCAGTGGTCCGCCAACGGTTGGGAGAAATTGGCTCAAAGTTGTAAGTTATCAGAAAAGATGTCAAACCAGATTACCGCAGAGTGGTATCAGACGAATGCGAATCAACTTGCTGAAGACTATACTAAATTATCCTCACTTTATCTTGGTTTAGCCTCAGTCTACGAGAGAGAAGCAAGCGCTTTAACATCTGCGAAACATCAAAGAAACATAAATTCGGCCACACCATAATCTGCCGCACCAATTTGAATCATTTGCATTCAATCTGGATAATTTTAAGAGACATAGGTCACAATAATGCTTTACTTGTGGCTAATAATTGGTTACTTTAGCCGTTAATAAAGTTTAACAAATAGTCACAACTGGCTGGGATGATGCTACAAAAATGGTTATCAATCGACTAAGTAACAGGCAAGACCCTAATACTACTAAAGCCAAGTTTTTGTCAGTAGTTAGGCACGTAAAACAATTCGGTTCAATCAGTGATCTGGACCTTTGTAAAATCTTCGGAGAAACAATTTGGAGCGATGGGAGGGAATACCATTCAGCTGCTTTCTCATTTAAAGTAGATAGACGGACCGGCAATTGTGAAATATCACAATACAAAAATAGCCAATAAATCGTAAAGAATTCGAAAGCGAAGTCAGTAAACAGACTTCGCTTTTTTGATCAAGCATAAACCGGAAGGCTCCCATTCCCCTTTACTTCTCGTATTGCTAAATGAGTATGAATGTCTTTGACGTTCTCCAGCCTCTGTAGTTTTCTGGTGAAGTTTTCATAGCCTTCAAGATCCCTACTGACCACTTCTAACAAGTAATCGTACGCGCCCGACACCACATGGCATGAGATGACCTCGTCCATTTCAACGATCGAATATTCAAATTCATCAATTGAAGAGGCTTGGTGGTTATTCAAACTAACTTCGACAAATACCGTCATCGCGATGCCAACCTTACCGCGGGATAATATAGCCCGGTATCCATTCACAACCCCTTCTTGCTCAAGACGCTTTATTCGCCTTGCGCATGGAGAAGGTGAAAGCCCCACTTGATCAGCGAGATCAGCCGTCGTCAGAGTGGCGTCTTTTTGAATCAGGTTAAGCAACTGCCTGTCTATTTTGTCCATTTCTCATTGTCTGCCAAATATCATCAATATTTATACGTTATACGCGTTTTTTCACTAACATTAAAATAAATCACGTCATAACTTGCCACCACTGAGCGTCCTTTTTGTTCGACAATGAACAAATCGATAACAAATTGGATACGTTAAGCATGATTCTGGGATACGCAGCAATATTAGTGACCTTACTTCTCTGGTCCGGTTTTTTCATTTCTCTCAAAGCAGGCGCAATCTCAGCACTTCAACCAGCCGATATAGCATTAGTCAGATTCTTGATTCCCAGCTTGGTTTTGCTCCCTTTTGTCCTAAAGAACAGAAAAACCATTAGCGTTATTCCCAATAAATATTTAACAGGCGTTGTAGTGGGTAGTGGGCTGCCTTACTTACTGCTCGTTGGTAGCGCGATGCACCTCGCCCCAGTGTCTCATGCCAGTGCTCTGATACCCGGCACATTACCGTTATTTGTCTCCGCCATCGCTGTTCTCTTTTATCAACAAGCATTGAGCAAACACCGTTTATTTGGCCTAACGACGGTACTGTTGGGTATCTTTGTCTTCTTGTTTTCCAATACGGGCACAGATTACAACTGGTCACAATTACAAGGACATCTACTATTTCTTACTGGCAGTTTGATGTGGGCGGTCTTTACCATCAGCGCGCGTGTCGCCAACCTGAATGCTCATGTCTGTGCTGGCTTTGTAGCGATAATCTCGTTAGCACTGCTTATCATCGCGGTCGGTTTCGGCTGGATAGACAGCCATTTAGCCGTCACACCAATGAAGTACTGGCCATGGAAAGAACTGTTCGGGCACACCATGCTTCAAGGGGTAGGCGCTGGCTTAATCGCTTCCTATACTTTTATATACGCGATCCGAATCATTGGTGCGGAAGCCAGTGCAGCGTTTGGCTCTTTAACTCCAGTCATTGCTACGTTGCTGGCGATCCCAATCTTTGGTGAGCAACCCGATACACTCACATGGCTTGCCCTAACGCTAGTAACGTGTGGCAGTATAATCGCGAGCCAGATATTTATGAGAAATGACCTTAGCCAACCTTATCGCCCGCCTGTTCATCGTTAGCATAAGTAAGCCTTTTAAACAGGTTTTTGTGGCCACAAGTTTAATATTTGCGAACATGGAATTATTAGACAAGTGGTCACTTTGCAATCACTTTGGGGTTGAAACGAGGATAGCGTGGTGTTTGAAGAGATTAAAAAGCTATAATAGGCAGTTATTTACATAAAGTATGTTGCCTGAACAAATGGTGTTCTGATAGCCTCCCAAACAATAAGGGATTATATTATTTGACGACATGCCAGCAACGCACACGAAAGATGAACTGAGTCATTTCTTGAAGCCAGGAACTAAGCTATCCATAGAGATGGAACTTGGTCCTCAAAAGAGCAGCTCATACGTTACAACTTATTTGGGCTTGAAAGAAAACGCCTATCTGATTATTGATATTCCAACAAAGCTGCTGGAAGATCATGCGATTAGAAGACTCAATAATGCAGACGTCGTTGTTCGTGGTGTATCAGACACGGAGCTCGGGCACGTAGTTGCATTCAAATCCAGTGTGTTAATGCACATTAGCCACCCATCCCCTCTTTTATTCGTCCGAATACCGACGACGTTTGCCACAAAACCCGTGCGCGAATTTGAACGTTACAAATTAAAAATGGACTGCACTATTGACCATGGCGGTCATGTCTACGACGGAAGCCTGATTGACTTTTCGATAGCCGGGATTGGCATCTCGACCTTATTTGAACCGGAATTCCAAGTGGGTGATAACGTCAGGGTTGATTCAGCACTTAGTGCTTATGTAGGCAGCGACAATCATTGCTTAATTGCAAACATCAAAAAGTTAGCCAAAGGCTGGATCATTGGCATTAAGTTTGACAAGCCAATCGCAATGACTGACCAGCTGAAAGTAGCGTTGCTGGAACAGTATTTTCTGTCCAGCAACTAACGTTTAATGCTAAAAGCAAATTGAACGGCTATTGTTCGCCAAAGCGAGTTGCTTCGAAGCTGTTGAGGAATCGATGTATCAGATAGGTCACGAGTAGCGTTGCAACAATGGCAAACAGGATACTGCTCACCCGATACAGCGCACTAAAGATCAAATCACCACCTGGGCTTAAGTATTGACCAAATAAAATGCCTAACGTGGTGAGTCCACCAAAGCCCGCTCCGGATCCACTGGATTCTTTAACGTGCATATAGCTGAAAATCATTGCGCCAATCCACAGCAGAGGTACGACGAATAACAAGGTATCTGACCAGTCATAAAGCACTAGCTGGCTGGTAATACCGAACGTCACCCCCAGTAACGTGCCCATCGCTCTTTTACGAGCATAACCTAGGGCACCATTCCAATGCATCGGAAACAACAGCAATATGGTCGTCGCCTGTGCCGACAGAGAGTCACTTAAGTCGAAAACCTGAAAAACCAGAAACGACATGGTTACGATGCTTGCTCCCATCAAAGCTTCATGACGCATGCGATGGCTTTTCTTCGGCCCCGAAGGTCTGGCTGGTGGCTGACGAGGCTCTGCATCTGGGATGAGAAACGTCACTAAATACGCAACAACAACTGAAAGAACATTCGCTTCCAGATTACTGAAGATAAGATCATTTAGGTCAGTACTGACATAACTGGAAAAGTGCAGCATGATGCTGAGGTTCAATACACTACTCGCACCAAACAGGAATAAACTTCCCTTCGACATACAAGCAAATTTGTACAGAAACAATCCAAAAGCAATCATCGTCATCATGAATGGATGACTGCCAAACAGTCCAGCAAGAATACCAACTTCCAGGCCACAAACTACGGCGGCAAATATCATCTGCCTAGCCGCATGCAAGCTCATCACAGGAACCATGCCGAGCAGCAGCATCGGCGTTACCGTGTAAAACACACCGTAGTTCCAGCCGAAAAGTTTACATACGGTAAAGCCTATCGTAGCGCCAGTGGCGATTCGAAGGCACTGCCTGAGATCATTCTCAGACATGGGGTGGTCCCATAACTTCATACCACCTCCCGATTAGTAAATGTAATGCAGTGCGCTCAAGAAATGAATCTGTAGGTTACTAAACCACCCAGAGATCGTATTCTCAGGCAACAGTTGGACGGTTGCACGCGCTCCGGCAGGGAACGAGTGCTGCTCTTGATCGTCAATCGCTAAATGCAAACGCATGCGCTGTGCATCCCTAACCCAACGGTCGGTCTCTGTCGGTGTGGCAAGTCGGCCATCTGCATCGAACTGACCTGAGCTTACGCCAGCATCAATACTCGTAATACGAGCTTCAAAAACGTCACCCGGCAAACTATCAAAAGCAACCAATGCGCGGCTGTCACGATTAAAGTGGCGCAGGCTCTTTTCTCGGAAATCAGCAATGATGTCAACGTCATCTGAGACTAATGCAACCAGAGGACTTGCCGCAGAGGCGTAAGCACCCACTTCCAACTGAAGGTTGGCGACGATACCATCATGCTCAGCAATAACTTTTGTGTAAGACAAATTGAGCTCAGCTTGCTTGAGTTGATTCTGCGCAACACGAACGCTGACATTATCTTCACCTATTTCACCACGGCTTACTTCTAGCTCCTTCAGGCGAGCACGTGCTGCTAACAAGTTGGCTTTTTCAGCAGTTGCGCTACTCTGCGCATCATCAAGTTGCTGTTGAGAAGTACCGTTTCGGTGAAACAGCTTATTCAAACGCGCCGCTTCTCTCACCTTTTGCTCTGCAACAATCTTGTTTGCTTCCACATCCGCTTTAGCAGCGGCGATTGATGCATCCAGCTGGTCATTGTTTTGAATCACCTGATCCAGATTGAGCTGAGCACGTTCAACCGCCAGTTGGTAAGGCTGTGGATCGATCTGGAACAGTACTTCACCCTTATGGATTTCCTGATTGTTTGTGACGTAGATTTCTGTGATTTGCCCACTAACACGCGGCGCCACTTTGGTTACCACACGAGTTGCCATTGCTTGAGGCGTGAGAGGCATTGCCAGGTCGGCAATTAGAAAGTAAGCAAAGACAAGGACAAACGCTACGCATGAATATTTAATCCAGCGCGCGAACTTTTGGTCTGGAGTCATAGGATTCAACTTCTCTTTTTTAGGTTTTCTGACTTATTCGCTAAGTGTATCGAGTGCATTGCGAGCAATTTGCTCTAGGATTAATCCCATGGCCTTAAGCTCATCATCATTAATGTCCGACAGTAATTTTCTACGAACCTCATAGATTCGGCTCTCTAGTTGAGTAATAAGAGCTTTACCGTCATCAGTCAGGCTGACAATACGGGCGCGCTTGTCATATTCACAACAACGTCGTATTACCAGAGACTGCTCTTCGAGTAATTTTAAGGTTCGCATTAATGACGACAGTTCTATCTCTAGTGCTTCCGCGAGATGCTTCTGGCTGACGTTGTCCCCCATGCGATGTAACTTCCATAAAGCAGTCCAGCGCGGATACGTCAGGTTCAGTGGCTCAAGCTCTCGGTCTGCGACCATTTTCCATAAACGTGAGACGCGAGATAACTTTTCCGCAACGGAAAGCTCTCTCAAAATGTCGATGTCTTGAATCATTACAAACACTCAATTACTTAGCATGCTAAGTAATATAAATTAGTTAGCATGCTAAGTAAATAACTTTGTGACAAAAATCACATTAAGTTCAAGGAGAGAAGTTTGTTGCAGAGGGATCTTAGGTAATAAAAAAGGCACAACTTGCGTTGTGCCTGATAGGAGCTGATGTGTTTCTTATACCCAGTCGACTAAGAATCGCTGTTTGTAATCTAAAAGTGCTTCATGGAATGCGTTTTCTTTAATTGGTTTAAGTAAGATGTAGTTCGCCCCCGCTTCCATAAACGCATCACCTGTTTCTTTTGCAGTATCTGCCGTACAAGCATAAATCGGCGTGCCTAGTTTGAGGTTTCGGCGAATCTCTTTTGTGGTTTCTATACCACCGAGATGCGGAAGTTGGTTATCCATTAAGATCAAGTCATAGGTATGGTGTTTTAACCGCTCGATGGCCTCGAGCCCGTCTTTTGCCCATTCAACCTGCATTTCGTACTTATTACAAAAAGCTTTTAAGATAAACGCGTTAGTATGATTGTCTTCGACAAGCAGGACTTTCAACGTTTGATTAAACATATCTTCAGGGTTGATATGTTGATCGGGTTTATTTTCACTCGAAAGACGTTCACGGTCTCTCACTGGCAACGTTACAACAAATGTCGTTCCAACCCCTTTTTGACTGTAAACTTGGACATTACCGTCTAACATATCGACCAAACTTTTGACGATTGTCAGCCCTAAACCGCTACCACCGTATTCACGCGTTGTCGTTTCCTCTTCCTGCACAAACGGTTCAAACATTTGCTCAAGTTTGTTCGGGTCGATACCGATACCCGTATCGGACACTTCAACCACCAGCACACTGTTCTCAACCCCTTCAAACTGATCCAATACCGCGCTTAGCCGAACACTTCCTGATGGCGTAAATTTGACTGCATTACTGAGCAGGTTAAACATGATTTGGTTGAGGCGAACCTGATCGGTAAAGAGTGCGACTTGAGGATCCAACTGGTTTTCAATAACCAGTTCCACGCCTTTACTTTCACAAATCGGACGATAAATATTCTCTAAAGTGCGAACGGTATCGGTGAAGGAAAACGAGTGTTTTTGAATATTAAATTTCCCTTGCTCGATTTTCGAGAAATCTAGAATATCATTCAAAACAGCAAGTAAGTGCTCACCACTATGACGAAGCACGTCTATCTGGTTACTCTGTTCTTGCGATTTAACCGCACCTTTTAATAGCTGAGCGACACCTAAAATACCGTTAATTGGCGTTCGAATTTCATGACTCATCTTAGCGAGGAAATCAGCGCGAGCTTGAGCGGATTTTTCTGCTTCTTTTCTGGCGACATTACTTTGCTTTTCAGCCTCGATAAGCGTTGTAATGTCTTGTCCTTGAACAATGATCCCACTGAGATCGCCATCCACCAGAATGGGAGACAAGTTCCAGCGATACACTTTTTCGCCAATTGGTACATTCACTCCGGTAAGAGTTGCGCCTTGCGATGCCATACGCAGGTGAGGAAGCAATTTTTCCTTAAAGCTCTTAAATACGGGAGGCATAGTTTTATTATCATTTTCGAGCACCAGCTCTTTTCTCGCCGCTGGGTTTATTTGTATCAGTACCCCAGCTTCAGACCACACCATGATCGGCGATAAAGCAAAGTTAAACAGGTCACGGAATGAACGTTTTTGTGCTTCAAGCTCTTCAAAAGTGTTTTCTAGCGTCGTCCCGATATCATCAAACTCTTCGATATCTGACCCGCCAAATCGCTCAAACCCTTTTTCTTCGCGAGCTGAGCGTGTGTACGACATTAAGGAGTCAAGTTGTTCTGCTACTTTATTCTCTATCCACTCTTTGGTCAGTAAGGCGATCAAGATCATCCCGATAACCGAAGCCATCATCGCCAAAAGATGCTGAACCTGCAGGGTAACGACACTTTGATTATCCTGAACCGTCAATAGAGATAAATCCGTATGAGCCGCATTCACCTCAATTGGTGTCTTAATAATCAATAGTTGGTCGAGCTTCTCTTGAGATTCTCTACGTTTCAGAACATCAAATATTTTGTAAGACTCATCACCAGCCAACGAGTTGGCTAGAGGTAAGTTATTGGAGATGAGTACAACATTATCGACGTTACCTTCGTTTTTCAGCCTTTCCATCAAGCCAAAGTTGTTGTCCAAAACGACAACATTGTAGGAGTAACCCATCACTTCGCCCGTTGTGGGTTCAAGTACGGGGACTCTTCTCACCAGCAAATGACGAGCGCCCATTGGCGTTAGTGACGTAATGTAGTACCAGTTATTGGTGAATGTGACGCTATTGGAAATAGTATCGAGTATCGAGTCATTAATGCCATAAAAATGGGCGTTTCCATCATCCCAGATAATGCCTTGATGGTTAGTGAGGAAGCGAATTTCAGGCGTGTGTGCAGGATCACTCTGGTCAATGCTCAGAAAAAAGAAATTTAAGGCTTCTTCATCCCGCTTCGTATAGAAATCAAGCACCACATCGCTTTTAGAATTGCTGTCGTGGTGGATCTGTATCGCAGCGAAATGACTGTCAAAAATATTCAGAATCAGGGCAGATGTTTGTTGCTTTGTCCTGTCGACTTCTTGCCAAATAATCTGTTTGGAGAAGTAATAACTCTGAACGAATATGCCTAAAATTATCGGAGCAAGAACGAGAATTATAATTTTAGTTATGAGCGTCGACAAAGAGCGACGCTTTCTGGTTGATGTGTTTGTCATCAATTATCTGAGTATCTAAATGCGCGCTTTCTTAAGGCTTCTATTCTTTCGGGAGAATCTGATGTGGTGACGACTTCATAGTCACCAGAATATACAGTTGGTACTGACTTCCCTTCCAGATCCCACTTTATGGCTTCTGCCATCGCAATACCAGTATCGTCGTTCATACGCATGACGGTTATATCCAACTCTCCATTTAAAATGGCGTCTAGCTCTGCAGAGCCCCCTCCCCAGCCATTAATCATAATATCATCGCGCCCGAGTTCTGCTAGCGCTTCAACGGCACCAAGAGCGACATCGGTTGAGCAAGCATAAATAAAGTCGACATCAGGGTACTTGTCCAGACTGGCTTTTGCCGCCTCATACCCAGACTGCTTTGTCGCCTTGGTGTAATATGCAGATTGTAGCTCAAAGTTGCTGTCACGGTTTACCTGGTTAATAAATGTGTTCCCTCTTACATCACTAATGTAGCCTTCTGAAAAGTAAAGCACACTGTAGTGAGTGTTTTGGGGGAAGCGTTGACTAAACTCTTTCGCCAATTTTCTGCTGCCTTCAGCATGGTCAAAACCAACATAAAGAAACGGCTGATGTTTATCCCAATCTCTTACTGGTGTCGTAATGTTTTGTAAGATCAGTTTGGTTTTCTTCGAATCTAAGACATGCTCAATAAATTTGCGATGTCTGGTGGTATCGAGCGTAAAGATGAGATAGTCCGAGTTGCTTTTCAAAGCCTCCATTAAAGACAGACTTTGCTGTTTGATATCGGCGTTTGGACGGGTAAAAACCTGATTGAGCTGATAGTTAATATTTAGCTTATCTAACCGTTTTTCAAAAGCATCTATGTTTCTGATCCAGTAATCTGAGATTTGCTGCCCTGGGTAAACGACAGAAATCTTCAGTTCACGCTTTTTATCGCTAGTCACCGGAATCGGTTTTTCTCTGACAGCTTCAGCCAGTGCGTTGGTTAGTTGCTTTTGCTCCGGAAATTCTTTCAGAAACTCTTGATATTCCCAATATCCATTCAGGACTTGCGATGGATGTGCTGCTGGGGCAATACCAGCTACTAATACAAGGGAGAATATTAACTCTTTTTTCATCTGTTGCTCTATTAGTTTTATATCGAGTCTAATTCACTCTATTTATTATCTAGCCGAGTCATCCGTTACTTGGGCGCGTTGAACTGTTGTAATCTACCTTCCACTAAGTACTGGTTTCAATAACATTTTCTTTGTTATGCATTATGCGTCAGATGAGTCTTACATAACAAACGAATATTGCATTATATTTCATTACATTATGAACGCATCTTTTAGATAAAAAGAAGCCGCCTTATAGGAATCGGCGGCTCTTCGTAAGTCGGTGTCATGCGTTTATTCGACCATTTATCGGCGTTTAACGACGAACGGTAAATATCAAGCTGTGGTGTTCATCTAGGCCAAGAGACGCTTTTGACTCAACTAATAGTTCTTTTTTCGTTTTAGCTAGCTGCTTAATAAAATACTCAGCTTTCATCGCCAGACTCTTGGAATCAAATTTCATGGTCCATTCCAGAACTAATGGCCCTTTACCTTTTAGTGCCTTAGCGCCTTTGCCATCTTGATGCTGTTTAAACCGGCGTTCAATATTGTTGGTTACACCACAATAGAGTGCATTCCGGTTATTTCGTATCAGATAAACACTCCAAACTTGTTCGACACAATCACTCATCAAAGCAGAGATTCTACCTGAGCTTTCAAAGCATCGAGTTCTTCTCTCAGCATTGCCACTTCTTGTTCAAGCTGACTAACACGATCTGAGCTCGGTGACACAGTCGCTGTTGTCTCGATAGCAGAGACATCCACTTCACCGCAGAATAAATGCATGTAGCGAGATTCACGCTTGCCAGCCTCTCGTGGCAGTTTTACGACTAATGGACCTTTTTCTTCGCTCGCTAAGTGTTCCAGAACGTTTTCCACCTCTTTAACATCGCGAAACGTCGTCAGGCGGTTAGTTCGAGTGCGAATCTCACCTGGCGTCTGAGCCCCGCGCAACAGCATGCAGCATACAATGCCTTTTTCTTGCTCAGTCAGTTTTAGGTCGCCAAACTCTGTATTGCAAAAACGGTGCTGATATTTGCTCACTCGGCTATTAAAAGCACTTTCGTCACTGACGAGTCGACGTTCAATCAGCGCATCTACCGCATCTAATACATCAGACTCGGACAACGACATGACTGGCTCACGATTGCTTTTTTGATTACATGCGTTGGTAAGTGCATTCAGACTAAGGGGATAAAGATCGGGAGTCGTCACTTCTTTCTCGATCAGGCAACCAATTACTCGTGCTTCTATTGCCGTTAGCTCAACTTTCATAATGCATTCCTTATTATTTTTTGCATTTGAATTTTATACTCAAGCCGCTCTAGAGGGTCAGGCTGAAACCTGAACAGGTTAGAAAGCGCTTGAATATAAGGTAGTCAGGCTAAAGCATAGACTAAGACCTGACCCCTTTCGTGAATCGGGATAGGACTTAGTGCTCGGAGAGAATAGGTACTTTTCTCAGATTACCATCTTCATCAATCATCATTATTTTCGAACGATTGAGTTCAACTTCTGTAAGTTCAAGTTGATCGCGTGCATTGATGTATGCTGTTTTTAACTTCTCAGCCAAAGAACTCGTGACTTGTTCACTATCTTGACTGTCGACTTGCTCCGCAGTGTTACGAGAGTCCATATCAAGTGTCATCATTTTGTATTTAATGATGCTGATAATATAGTGAAGGCTCAATCATGACAACGCATCGATTTACTCAAACCCCGTATCAAACACATATTTATCCAAACTAAGTCGCACAAAGACACGTTTTGTTTCGCGACGGCTGCCAATTCAAACACGAGAATTGCAATGCATGAATCATTTCAAGCGTGAAATCACCATTGGTCTGAGGTGCGCCAAATCAGGCTCAACAGGCATAAAACTGAGATGGTTTCTTGTTGTAAGGCAAGTCACACAATGATTGGTCGAGAAGTGTTCAACTCATCGTCGTGATTGATCTAAAGACTGTTATGCTACGGGATGTTGTGCTTTAATCGAGAAAGATATTCACAAATTAGGAAAGGGAACTATGAGTAGCGTATTTGAAATCGTTAACCAAGCTCGTCGCAAGAATAAATTGAAACGAGAGCTTCTTGATAACGAGAAAAAAGTTCGTGATAACCGCAAACGTGTAGACCTGCTAGAAAACCTTCTAGACTACATCAAGCCAGAGATGACTCACGACGACATCTTAGCGATCATCAAAAACATGAAAGCAGATTACGAAGATCGTGTTGATGACCACATCATCAAGAGCGCAGAAATCTCTAAAGCACGTCGTGACATCAGCCGTCGCATTCGTGAACTGACGGAAGAAGACAAGCAAACTAGCGGCAAGAAATAAACACCAATAGTTCTGTTATAATTTGAACCCCGAGTAAGACAACTTGCTCGGGGTTTGTTTTTGTCACGGATCAAAGTGGTGTGTACAATTGCACCAACGTTATCCCAAACCTAATAACTGAATAAGCTTTCTATGTCCTCAACTACAATCAGTCCTCAACCTACATTAGCCAAGCAATTGTTCTCGATGACATGGCCCATGCTCTTTGGTGTTTTATCACTGATGAGTTTTCAGCTTGTGGACAGTGCTTTTATCGGCCAACTTGGCGTCTTACCTTTGGCGGTACAAGGATTCACACTACCACTGCAAATGGTCGTGATCGGTATTCAAGTAGGCTTAGGCATCGCAACAACAGCGGTTATATCTAAAGCACTAGGAGCCAATGAAACACGCTATGCTAAACAACTTGGCGGTTTAGTTCTAATGATTGGCTCGGTAGGCGTTGCGATAATCAGTGTGTTAATTTGGTTGCTTCGTTACCCGATATTATCCATGCTCAGCGCACCGGATACGGTTATGCCTATCATCGATAGTTACTGGCCATGGTGGTTACTGAGCTCCTGGACTGGTGCCCTCCTCTACTTTTACTACAGCATCTGTCGAGCTCACGGCAATACCATGTTGCCAGGCACCATGATGATGATCACTAGCGGTGTGAACCTAGTTCTCGATCCGATCTTCATATTTACCTTCGATCTCGGCATTAATGGCGCAGCGCTTGCGACAATTGTCGCGTTCAGTTTTGGTATTTTGGTCGTGGCTCCACGAGTCAAAAAGAGCCATTGGGCCACAACGCAATGGCAAGATCTAAACGTAGTGAAGAGTGTCCGTTCCATCGGCAATATCATGGGGCCTGCGATGATAAGCCAACTCTTACCTCCTTTGTCTTCCATGCTCGCAACTAAGCTACTGGCTGGATTTGGTACGGCTGCCGTCGCGGCATGGGCGCTGGGATCGCGTTTTGAGTTTTTCGCCATTGTCTCTGTACTCGCATTAACTATGTCTCTACCGCCAATGGTAGGGCGATTACTTGGCGCAAAAAACTATGATGATATTCAATCGCTGGTGAGTATTGCGGTTAAGTTTATTCTGATCTTCCAGCTCTTAATTGCCGTTATTACCTTTGCTGTCGCGAATCCTCTGGCATTATTAATGACCAGCGATATTCAGGTTGAGCAAGTGTTAGAAATGCATTTGATGATCGTCCCGATTAGCTTAGGCTCTCTGGGCGTATGTATGCTTATGGTTTCTATCTGTAATGCATTAGGTAAGTCATACACGGCGCTAACCGTTTCGGCGTTACGTCTGTTCGTCTTTTTCCTGCCGTGTTTATGGCTTGGTTCTCAGCTTGGGGGAATCAGAGGTCTTCTGCTTGGTGCTTGTCTGGGTAATATCTGCGCAGGCATCGCTGCTTATCTCACTTATCGTCGCACTATCGCATCGCTGTCCGAAAGGCATAAAGCGTACTAAGTCGATAAACCAATAAGATCAGATATCACAATAATGAAGCCCTCTATATTGAGGGCTTCATTCGTTGAGTGAAATACAGCCTTCTAATACATCAAGCCGTTTTGTCCGCTGGAAAAACAACGCCAGTTTGTCTTCTGACTTCAGTCAGGACTTTTGCTACCGTCAATGAACGTTGTTTGGTGCTCTCATCAATCACACCTAATTTAAGTTGCTCGGCAAAAGCTTTCGCTTCGTAAAACATGTGGTTTTCGGTTTGTGGCAGGGTAAGTACTTCTTTCTCTTGACCACGAAGAATGCGTTCGACGCCACGACCCGTGGAGATCATATCGACTAGGACGCTACCTTGCTCACCCTGAAATTCACTTGGAATAAGCGAGTCGCTTACTTTTGAATGCAGAAGGTTGACGTTAAAATCATCGTAGGCAAGGGTCACACTCCCGCATCCATCCACACCGGATGGTAAGACAACGGCACTGGCCTGAACCTGATTTGGCTCGCCAAACAACTCAATTGCCGAACCCAGACAGTAATAGCCGATGTCCATAATCGAACCATTGGAGAAATCCGGATTGAACGTATTCGGGTTCTCACCGTTTAAATACTTTTGATAGCGAGAGGAATACTGGCAATAGCTGATCGTAGCGTGTCTTAACGGAGCTATGGTAGTCAGGCTTTCTTTCAACACAGTAAAGTTGGGAGTATAAGGCGACATAAATGCCTCAAAAAGCACGACTTCATTTTCTTCAGCACACTTAAACATTTCTTGTGCAAGGGCGTAATTTGAGGCCATCGGCTTTTCACAAATGACATGCTTACCCGCTTTTAGCATTTGCAGCGCTTGAGGTGCATGAAGCGAATTTGGACTAGCAATGTAAACCGCATCAATATCCGGATCATTGCCCAAAGCGTCTAAACTGTCGTAGAAAGTCTCCGCATGGTATGGCGCACCAAATGAACGCGCCTTGTCAAACTCTCTCGAATATACGGCTTTGAGACGAAACTCCCCCGTTTGTATCGCTGCTTCAACAAATTGTTGAGATATCCAGTTCGTCCCAATAATCGCGAGATTAAACATGTCATTTCCTTCTAATTTTGATCGTAAACGCCAAGTGACTTCAGCTTATCTAATCGATTTAAACAAGGTTTATCTGATTAAACAACGCCAGATAGCGAAAGAATCGCTGCTCTACGTGTTCCACAATTTATGACTTATAATTGTGACAGTGTCACTTAAGATATAGAATTTATCGCAGCTAATCGTCGATTTATTGATAAACCTCAACAACCTCTCCTCCCAGGGCTGGTAATTTGAACCCGTTTTGTGGCTCGCTAGCTCGAATGATCATTCTGATTTTGCTCTTCCCGTGAACAATAAACCTAATCCTTATATGGTTAATGGTATTTTTGGCGCTATAAATCCCAGTTCATATTGTGATTTGATGCAAATTTTTGATATTAAATCTGAACCTCAGAAGCACATTTCATCCCATCCATTAGTCTCAGTTGATAAAGAACATAATTAAGACTTTTATGTTTACCTTCAGAGTTGCGTTATCGATTCACATCACATATTTATGTAAATGAGATCTTATATTTCAATCAAAACCCATGATAGTAAGCATTATCATCGCAAAATAAGTTTGCATTTTTAAAAATGTCAACACCTTAAATACGACGCATTAGTCACATTAATCCTCCACAGATAAGCCATAAAACAGTGATTTCCACTAGGTTTATTTTTCCTAGCAGAATAAGCCCTTCAGCCGTAGAATCCGCCCCATAATTATTACAACCCGATTACATTACCACCAGACTCCTACGCTCTACCGTAGAGGTACTAGCGGCGAGTATGGTTAGCCCCCAAAACGTGAAAGGTCCAATACAACAATGAGTCCAGAGAAATATCTCCAAGACTGGCAAACTAGCCAAACGATTGCTGAATCTATCTCCCCTCTAATCGGTAAGCTGTATCGTGAAAAAGGAATCGAAGTGGTTCTGTTCGGTAAGACGCTTATCAACGCCACAACTATCGACATTCTCAAAACTCACCGCGTAGCAAGACGATACACTGGAAGCCCTCTTTCTCCAGAGCAAACAATGCCTATCATTGAAGCACTATGTGAAATGAGCATTTCGTCTAGCCGCGTTGATATTGGTCATCTGGCAACTAAGTATTGGAATGAGCACGAAGACACTTCTTCACTAAATGATTTCCTACAAACAGCACTTCAAGGTGCTCGTGATGCAGATTCTTCTCTGAAAGCTCGCGATGTGGTTCTTTACGGTTTTGGTCGCATCGGGCGTCTACTAACTCGTCTTCTTATTGAAAAGAGCGGCCCTGGTTACCCACTAAGACTTCGTGCAATCGTTGTACGTGGTGGTAAAAAAGGCGACTTAGAGAAGCGTGCTAGCCTACTTCGTCGTGACTCGGTACACGGTCAATTCAATGGTAGCATCATCATTGATGAAGAGCGTAAAGCACTGATTGTGAACGGTAACTTCATTCAAATCATCTACGCAAACAACCCAAGCGAAGTTGACTACACCGCTTACGGCATTAACAATGCACTTGTTGTAGACAACACAGGCGTTTGGCGTGATGCAGAAGGTCTAAGCCAGCACCTAGCATGTAACGGCGCACAGAAAGTGCTTCTGACTGCACCTGGTAAAGGCGATATCAAGAACGTTGTATTTGGTGTAAACGAATCTGTGATTCAAGAAGAAGACACCATCATCTCAGCAGCAAGCTGTACAACAAACGCGATTACACCAGTACTGAAAGCGTTGAACGATAAGTACGGTGTACTTTCAGGCCACATCGAAACGGTTCACTCTTACACTAACGACCAAAACCTGATCGATAACTTCCACTCAGGCGATCGCCGTGGACGTAGTGCATCTCTGAACATGGTTCTGACTTCAACTGGCGCAGCAAAAGCAGTTGCAAAAGCACTGCCTGAACTGGCTGGAAAACTAACAGGTAACGCGATTCGCGTACCTACGCCAAACGTTTCAATGGCAGTTGCAAACCTAAACCTAGGTGAAGACGTGGATCGTGATTCACTGAACGACTACCTACGTGAAATGGCTCTGAACTCTGAGCTATCAGCACAGATTGATTACACAGACTCAACTGAAATCGTTTCAACAGACTTAGTTGGTTCTCGTCACCCTGGCGTAGTTGATGGTCAAGCGACTATCGCACAAGACAAGCGTTGTGTACTGTACATCTGGTACGACAACGAATTCGGTTACAGCTGCCAAGTTGTGCACTGTATGGAACAAATGATGGGTGTTCGTTACCAAACATTCCCTCGATAGGTGAACATTGCTCCACAACGTTAACCACATGGTGTAGCGAACTATACCTCAACATTTGTTCTTTATAATAAGCGCGAAAGCGCACTACTAATCTTAACTCCCCATTTATACGCCTGAGCTTCCCCTCAGGCGTTTTTTATTCATACGATTTAACTTTCTTCAGACTTTGACATTCCTCAGACATAGTGAGCCCGATTGTTCATGTTTCGTTCATATTCACAGGGGTAATCTGAACACATAGACGAATAGAGAGGTCAAGTTTATGAATCGGATCATCGTTACGGCACTGGCACTGATTACAGGCCTTTTTGCTTTAGTATTTAGCCTCATCATGGCGATCCCATTGACCATCGCGGCACTGATTACCGGAAAACGTATTGAGAAGCGTGTCAAGTACATGCAGAAAGAGATGCAGCAAGAATATGAATTTAATACTGGAAAAGCAGACGCGATAGAAGGCGAATTTGAAGAAGTTCGCCGATAAGAGAATTAAAGTGTTTCTCAACCCCCTCGTCCCCAAAAGCTAACAAAGCTCCTGAGAAACTCCTTGCTTACACCCAGCCTTGAACAAGCTGGGTGCTTTTTTATGTTCTGGAAATCAAATTTATATCGTTACAACCACACGCAGAGCCAACAACATAAGCACGACGCCAGACAAACGATCGATCAACACCGCTTTTGAGCGAATACGATCAACCACTCGCGAGCTGGAGAGTACGATAGTAATGAACGTGTACCACAAACCGTCAACGATAAACGGCGTAGCAACAATGATCATTTGATTACTCAGATCATTACCCAAAGCAACGAACTGGCTAAATAAGGCGATAAAGAACAGTGCAATTTTAGGACTGAGAATAGAAATAAAAAAGCCTTCTCTTGCCGACTGAGCAACGGTGGTTTCCTGCCCAGATTCAAGCTTAGCCGCTACACCGCCTTTCGAACGCAGAGCATTAAACCCCAAATAGGCCAAGTACGCTGCCCCCGCCAAGCTGATCGCTTTAAACAGTAGCGGGCTTTGCTGTAAAACTACTGCCAAGCCGATCAGAGTAATAAATGCATATATCCCGATACCAAATGCGTGTGCCCACGCTGTCGCCAATCCATTAAGACGGCCACCAGCCAAAGCGTGTTTAGCGACAATAGCCAAACTAGGCCCTGGAGACATAGCGCCCAACAAACATACGGTAAAAAGTGATAGCCAAACTGTTAGTGTCATAAAATCCTCTCCTCATTTGGTATCAATCTATCAAGTGAAGGGATATAAATAGAAATCAAAGTTTTTCATAAAGGTCATGACTTGAAATCATAACTTAATGAATAGAGTATTCCGATAGCTTCATCACTGTCCGAATTTGTTCTCTAACCCAACGATGGGCAGGATCGGTGTCGTATTTTGGATGCCACATCAACCAATATTCATGTGTCTGGGTTGCAAAAGGCAGTGGCTTATTGACTAAACGCCAATGCTTGGCAAGGTTCAGCGCAATATGTTCCGGCACGACCATAAGGTTGTCACTCGTTACCAGTCTGTTTACGGCTGCAGAGAAGAAAGGCACTTTAAATGCGATATGACGCTCCAGACCCATCTCTTTTAACGCCAGATCAGCACTGGAGTCCTTGTCACCACCTCCCGTCACCTTAATGTGCGAATAGCTGACGAGTTGCTTCGCGCTGATACTTTTACACTTAGCCAGCGGATGAGAATCTTTCATCAGACAAACCGAATTATCCGAGCCGATATTGATGCTCGATACGCCTTCTGGTTTGGAGGGGTACATAGAAGAAGCGATGTGAATGCCGAGCTCATGCAGTTTGTCCAGAAAGTCTGGCTGCCAAAGCCGATAAGCCATATCAAGTTGTGGCGCGAACTCACTGAGGTGCGACGCTATATCCGGTAGAACATATTGGGCAACGTAATCACTTGACGCAATCACGAGTTCTCCCTGCCAGTCTTTAGGTTCAAATGGCTTGTCATCCAAAAGATGGTCAAATTCCGCAAGTAACGCATCCAGTTTTTCTTTTAGCGCTATCGCTCTTGGGGTAGGAATCAGCTGATTACCCTGGCGAATAAGAAGTGGATCACCACACAGCTCGCGGAGTTGAGCCAACTGACGACTCACCGCAGACTGCGTGATGTTCAATCGCTGCGCAGTGCGGCTTACATGACACTCTTCGAGCAAAACATGTAAGGATCTCAGCAAGTTTAAATTGATGTGGTTTAGCATTGTTTATCCGATTGAATGGTACTTACGCCTGGCTTTGCCGATCACTTAACGAACTTATTCCCAGTGGTATTAAAAAACTCGGTTAACACAGTATGAGTCATGAGATGGCGAAGCTCAGGAAAGCGTTGAATTTGGTCTCTGACCTCATTCAGTCGGTTCATGTTGGGAACCTCGACAAAGACCATCATATCGGTTTCTCCGCTAATGGCATGACACCATTTCACCCCATCAATTTTATATAACTCATTTGCGTAAGATTCGCAGTAGTACGTTGAGGTGGAAGTATCGAACTTCAGAGCAAAATAAGCGCAGATTGAATCCCCTTCATTAGAGGCGATTTCTGCATGATAACCCAAGATAACTTTGTCATTTTCGAGCTTACGAATTCGAGCCGTCACCGCCGAGCGAGAGAGGTTCACTTTTTCTGCGATTTCAGTGACTGGCAGCCGAGCATTGTGCCGGAGGATATCAATGATCTTGTGATCAAACTTGTCCATAAACTTACCGCTTCTTCCTTATTTTCTTCATTTTATAACGATTTTAAATGCATAAGAAACCAACATTTTGTTGGAATTATTTGAAACAACCGTCATATTGGCGGTGCAGTAACGCATTTTGTATTTGAGAACTCATTTATTCTAAGACTTCCCTTAGTTCGACACCGTCAGAGACCAGCATGGAACAGCTCAAAAAAGACATCTCACTTATATCCGGCATCGCCCAACTTTCCACCACATTGATGGGCACAGGTCTATTTATGATACCGGCGATTGCGGCAGGTATTGCAGGGCATTTTTCACTCTGGGCATGGATATTACTGTTCGCGGCAATTTGCCCGATTGCTCTGACGTTTGCTCAATTAGGTAAGCGATATCCCAACGCTGGCGGCACCGCTTTCTTTGTCCGAAAGGCCTTTAATGCAAAATTAGAAAGTAGCGTTGCCTGGCTGTTTGTCAGTGTGATCCCGGTGGGGATCCCAGCCGCTATCGCACTTGCCGCGGGTTTTCTCAAACAACTTCTGCCTGAGCCACTAAACAATGACTTATTCGCTCAAGTACTCACCATCGCGCTGCTGATATTGGTTAACTTGCTAGGAACAAAGTCATCAGGGCGTTTGCAAACAGTGATCGCACTGAGTGTATTTGCGCTGGTTGGTGCATTTCTATGGAAAGGAGAAATCAGCAGTGTTGATCTAACCATGCCTGCCGTCACAACCGACTCGATTTGGCCTATTACTTCAGCGCTTGCTGTGATGTTTTGGTGTTTTGTCGGCATAGAAGCATTTGCACACATGGGCGAAGAGTTTAAGAACCCACAACGCGACTTTCCTATCGCGATTATTGTCGGATGTTTCGTTGCTGGCGCAACCTATTGGGCATGTTCGGTTGTGATATTAAAGTTTGGCGCTTATGGCACCCCTCAGTTTGATAACGCCTCCATACCTTGGCTAAGTGCGCAGCTACTGGGAGACAGTGCCAAATGGATCATCAGCGTGATCGGCTTTTCTGCTTGTTTTGCCAGTGTCAATTTATACACTCAAAGCTTGTCCCGAATGGTCTGGAGTCAAGCTCGTGAATATCGTCCAGACAGCAAACTGGCGAAAGTCTCGCATCGGGGCGTTCCTTCCTCTGCAACATTGCTGGTTGGCTTCATCCTGTTTGTGTCCTGTGTGGCAGGTACACTATCTCAACTTGATTTAGAGTTTTTCCTTAAACTCGCGAACAGCATTTTTGTGCTGGTTTATCTGCTTGCCATGCTCGCGGCATACAAGCTGCTGCAAGGCGTTGGCAAAGCTCTGGCTGGAATTTCTCTGATTCTTTGCACTGGCGTCTTTGTCTGCTTAGGTTGGTCCATGCTGTATGCGCTAACGATTTTTGTCCTGCTGTCATTGCCATGGAAGCAATTAAGATCAAAACGCGAATCAAAAGTGATTGAATAACCCCTTAAAACAGCTCAGACAAACGTTGTACAAGCGGATCAATTTCTTTTAAAGCCACGTTGCCATAACCGAGCACCACGCCATTCCAATCACGATCTTGGTAGCTTGGGTGCTCGTAGTAACTTAATGGACGTAATACGATGCCGTCATTTTCGGCGCGTTTTGTCCATGTCAGCTCATCAATGCCCGTTCGCCATTTTAATGTTATATGCAGTCCGGCAGCCTGACTTATGACGCTTACTTTGCTTCCAAAATGTGCTTGGATTGAGAGGCACATCTGCTCATGTTTCGCTTTGTAAACCCGTCGCATTTTTCGGATATGGCGCAGCAAACTACCTTCAGCAATAAAATCAGCCATTGCCTCTTGTACGTGGCTGGGAGAATCGCCACTTAACGCATCTTTCACCATCAAACATTTATCTACCAGCGCTTCTGGAACCACAAGATATCCGAGCCTTAAACCGTTAAACATAACTTTGCTGAAAGAGCCAACGTAGAGAACGCGATCATCCCTACCCATTTGTGCGGCTAACCCTTGTAGACTGGTATACGGACGATGGGCGAACTGAAATTCACTGTCGTAGTCGTCTTCTAAAATCCAGGATGAATTCTGAACAGCCCAATCGATGATCTTCCCTCTCTGTTCGGTATTCAAAGTGGTGCCCATTGGGTACTGATTACTTGGTGTGATGTAGAGAGCATCCGCATCACTGCTCGTTACCACATCAATATCGAATCCATACTTTTCCTTCACCAACAGTGGTTCGAATTGATACTGCTGAAACTGAATTAACTTGCGCATTTGAGCGTAGCCAGGTTGCTCCATCAATACCTTGTCGCCTCGATTCAGAGTTGCCATTGTTGCAATACTCAGCGCTTGTTGAGCTCCAGAAGTAATGATGATTCGTTCAGGTGTACAATTAACCGATCGGCTTGAAGCTAAATAAGCCGATAAAGCACAACGAAGTGACCAGCTTCCTTGGATATGTTGATTACCAAGCAAAGACGTCCGCGTCAGATGACGATTCAGATACTTCTGCCATCGGGCGCTAGGAAACGCGGCCAAGTCCGGAACTCCAGGGGCAAATGGCGCGTTAATGTCATATTTTATTAAAGGAGCTTTGGCGGACTTAACCGACACCTTTTCCGGCAAATACTGTTCGGGTAATTCTACTGCGACATAAAATCCCGAGCCCTGCTGGCTAATCAGATACCCTTCCGCAACTAATTGCTCGTATGCCGATATAACCGTATTTCTGCTCAGACTGAGTTCTTGAGATAATTTACGTGTGGAAGGCAACTTTCCATTTTTAGGCCAAAGACCTTTGACGATCTTTTCCCGAATCGCAAAAAACACCGATTGCTGCAGCGTTCCATTGGCTGAACTTACACATAAATCACCAACATCTATCAAAGACAAACCGGATCCATCCATTGTTTAAAACTGGCTCTCTTTAAACTACCAGTTAGACGGTACATTGCAACTCGACACTGATAAAAAAAGATTGAGGTCCCAACTATGGGATGACGCCAAGGAGAGCAGTAATGTTATCAAGTACGAAAAGAACACAAATAAAGAAAGGCACACATAAGGCGATCTCCGAAGTTGAAAAACTGCATGCGATTATCGATGAGAGTTTGATTGCCCATATTGCGATCACCAATGAGTCTGGGCCGGTGGTTATTCCGATGCTGGCCTGGCGTGTGGGAGAGTTTGCCTATATTCATGGCGCAAACAACAGCAGGCTGCTGCGCACACTCAAACAAGGCGATCAAACCTGTCTCACTTTTACATTGTTCGATGGGTGGGTACTGGCTCGCTCTGCGTTTCACCATAGTGCGCACTACCGCAGTGCCGTTGTATTTGGTCAATTTGAAATCGTGCCAGATAACCAAGAAAAAAATGACTTGTTGAATCATTTCATTGAGCAAATCGCACCAGGTAGAACCGAACAGATCAGGCTGAGCAGTGAAAAAGAGCTGAGCGCAACCATGCTGCTGCGTATCTCGCTTAAAGAAGCGTCTGTGAAAATAAGTAATTTTGGGGTGAATGATGATGCTGAGGATATGGATATTCCGGTTTGGGCTGGCGTACTGCCTTACCGAACTGTCGTCGGCCCTCTGGAAGCCAGCCCAGATCTATACGATGAAATTACTACGCCGGATTACAGCAGTGCGTATTCAAATCGTTGGCATAATTCTGAAACCGAAAACTAAGCAATAAGCAATAAGCAATAAGCATATTGCTTATCTAAACAGATCCCCTCAACCGCTGGCACCACCAGCGGTTTTGTTTTCAAATGTATCCAATAACACTGTTTTCCCGTATAACAAAAGGTTAAAACTGAAAGCGCTATTCTTTAGTGGTTGGGATGTAGAAAACGGGAGGCTCTCAATGTCAGACAAGGAAAAAAACTTACCTACGCATCGCATCTCCAGATTCGGTAAATTTGCTTCTCTTGCTACAAGAGTCGCCGGAAATGTGCTTGCTGAAGGTACTAAACAACTCGCCAAGGGCAACAAACCTAAAGCGAAAGACCTCTTGTTGACGCCTCAAAACATCACCAGACTGACCGATCAGCTTGCTCATTTACGCGGTGCCGCGATGAAACTCGGACAAATGTTGTCGATGGATGCGGGTGATATCCTCGAACCCGAGTTAGCCGATATTCTCTCAAGGTTGCGCTCTAATGCCGACCCAATGCCAGCCAAGCAGTTAAACGGCGTCATGGAAAACGCGCTTGGTCCGAATTGGAAATCAGAGTTTCTTGCTTTCAACTTCAAGCCGATCGCCAGCGCTTCCATAGGACAAGTGCATCAGGCATACAGTGATGCGGGCGACAAGCTTGCGGTGAAAGTCCAATACCCTGGTATTCGCAAAAGCATCAACAGTGACGTCGACAACGTTGGCACACTGCTTAAAGTCGTGGGTCTGATACCAGAATCTGTAGACTATAAAGGGCTGTTAGAAGAAGCGAAAAAACAGCTTCACGACGAAGCCAATTATTTACGTGAAGCACAGTTCGCCATACGTTATTACGAGGCACTAAAAGCACACCCACACTTTGTTGTGCCAAAAATTCACCCAGAAAGCTCTTCACAATCAGTATTAGCGATGGAATATATCGAAGGGGTCCCAGTGGATACCATCGTAAACGCTGACCAAAATACCCGTGATACCGTCATGCACAACCTGCTCGAACTGCTTTTCCGCGAGCTATTCGACTTCAAAATGGTTCAGACCGACCCAAACTTTGCCAACTATTTATATCTTGAAGAAACCAAGCAAATCGGTCTGTTAGATTTTGGTGCCACTCGTGAATACAGTGAAAAATTCAGTTCTGGATATCGTCAGGCGTTCTCCGCGGTTATTAACCATGACGAACAAAGCCTGAACGAAGCTCTGGAGAAGATTGGCTTTTTCAGTCAAGACATCCTGCCAGAACAGAGAAAAGCAATTTGGGAACTGGTCAAGATAGCATGTGAACCCATGTTAGTTGATCAAGACTATGACTTTAAAGCCAGCGGCCTTGCTCAGAGGTTACGTGACGCAGGTAAGATCCTCAGCATGGAGCAGGATTACTGGCACACGCCACCAGCGGATGCCATTTTCCTTCACCGAAAAATAGCGGGGATGTATCTGCTGGCGGCACGAATTGGTGCCAAAGTGAACATTCGCAAATTAGTACAGCCTTATCTCAATATCAAAGTCGAGTAGCCTATTGTTTTTCTGTTACTTTCGCGTACTTTAGTTTTGTCGAACGTTTAACGCCATTCTTCGCTATTGTTATTAGTGAAGGTTCGAACACTATCTCTATTCTTTAAACGAACAAACTATCGGGGTGCTCGGTGAGCAAGTTTCAAGATCTCTCCATTCTCATACAACAAATTGGGCAAGCTGAAGAAGCGGATCAAGTCGCAACACTCAATGCGTCAATCGAAGAGGGTTTAGACCCCGGTTCCATCGCCCTGATTCTGGAAGCTTTCACCATAAATGATCGTGTTCGGTTATGGAGAGCGCTACCGCTAGAACTACATATTGATGTACTGACTGAAATGCGTGCTGACGTGCGCTTTTCGATCATCAACGCACTATCCGAAGTCGAACTAAAACTGACGCTCGCCAAGCTAGACAACCTTTCTCTGATCGAGTGGGCAGATTCACTGCCAGAAGAAATCATTAATGAAGCACTGGCATTAATCGAGAAAGACGAGTTAGAGCTTTACGATCAAGCCAATGCTTATGAAGATGAAGAGATTGGCCGTTGGGCAGATCGAAAAATCGTTACCTTACCTTTTAACATCACGGTTGGCACTGCCAAGCAACTGATGGATCGTTACAGCTACGACATGCCGCAGCAGGTCTATTTGATTAACCGTAATAAGCAGTTTCGTGGCACGGTTAACTATTTCGAAATTTTGCGTAGTGACTCCGATGTACGCTTGAAAAGCCTTTCGATAGAAGCAGTGACGGTCCTCGACAGTAAAATGTCGCTACCTGAAGCGGTAGAGGCGCTGGAGCATAGTACCCTTTCCGCTTTACCAGTAACCGATGCCGACCAAACATTGATCGGCGAAGTGGACTGGCAATTTGCCCTGAGTACTCAACGTGAAATCTACGAAGCCCGCTTGATGGCAGGTACCGGTATGGATGAAGGCGACGACTTATTTGCTCCGGTGATTAAAAGCTCCCAGAAACGCGGCGTGTGGTTAGGGATTAACTTAATGACGGCCATATTAGCCTCCGTCACGATTGGGCTATTTGAAGACGTGATCGCCCAAGTAGTGGCGCTGGCGGTATTAATGCCGATTGTCGCATCAATGGGTGGTATTGCGGGTAGCCAGACACTTACGCTAATGGTTCGCGCGATGGCACTGAATCAGATCACGCCCGGAAACCGTTTCAAGCTACTTAAAAACGAGTTGGGTATTGGCTCTCTAAACGGCATAGCGTGGGCAGTGATCATTGGTGGTTTGGCAGGATTATGGTTCCAATCCGCGATTCTTGGCGGAACCATTGCTCTGGCTATCGTCGTCAATATCATCACCGCTGCTGTGTTCGGTGTGTTGATTCCAATAATCTTGGACAAGTTAGAATTAGACCCAGCACTTGCGGGGTCGGTGATTTTGACTACCGTAACTGACGTTGTTGGCTTTTTTGCCTTTTTAGGCACCGCTAGCCTGGTATTATTGTAGGAAATTAGTACTAATTTATTAATCAATCATTAGCATAATAAAGAAAAATTGCATATCGCAGTTGCAAATTGCGAATATTATCGGAGTTTAGGCAACGTCACTCACAGAAACCACGCTTTTTAGTGGATTTAAAAGTTGGCACGCTAGATGCATTGTTTAAAGTGACCCTTCTTAAGCCGAGGGTCACCTAGCCAACTGACGTTGTTAGTGAACTCAACTTTGTTCATATATATAAGCCAATCGCACTGTTTGCGGTTGGCTCTTTTTTTATCTGTCTTCTCTAAACCCAATTACCCTCTGGTTTCACCGTTTCATACACCGATAAAACGGACAAAATGACATTTTCGTTATTTGGTCATAAGTCTCATTAAATTCATCGCGTTTGGAAATTCGTTATTGGGTTGGGCATACTTTCCTCACCCCCAAGTATGAAGTATTACCCATGACGTCATTAAGCCAAGTAGAACCCCTATTTCTAGAATTCATGCAGCAAGAGATGCAAATTGATGCCGCTCACGATCTCAGCCACGTAAAGCGTGTCGCCAAAACAGCTAAAAAGCTCGCTGAGCAAGAGGGAGCTCAATTGGAAGTCGTATTGCCCGCTGCCTATTTGCATGACTGCTTTACTTACCCAAAAGATCACCCTAACCGTAAGCAAAGCTCCGCGATTGCAGCTAAAAAGGCCATCGCATTTTTGGAAAGTATCGACTACCCACGTCATTTCCACGACGATATCGCCCACGCGATAGAAGCACACAGTTTCAGCGCTAACATTCGTCCCAACACATTAGAAGCCAAGATTGTGCAGGATGCTGACCGTCTGGATGCACTGGGTGCAATTGGCGTAACACGCTGCATTCAGGTCAGTACTCAGTTCGAGGCCAAACTGTATGATCATCAAGACATGTTTGCGGAAGAACGCGAACTGGATGATCAACAATTTACTCTGGATCATTTTCAGACCAAGCTATTTAGAATCGTCGATACCATGAACACCACCTCTGCTAAAGAGGAGGCACAAAGACGCAAAGCATTTATGCAAAGCTATCTAGGTCAATTACGCGAAGAGGTCGCGGAGTAAATGTCAGAAAGTTATGCCCTGATTAAGGAGCTAAAACGTCAGCTGAGACTCTCTGGTTTGCACTACGCAGACGTTGCACAGCATTTAGAGTTAAGCGAAGGTAGCGTAAAAAGGCTGCTTGCGGAAGGGCATCACATTAGTCTCGAGCGGCTTGAGCGCATCTGCCAACTGATTGGGTTAGACATGGCCGAGCTGTTTAAGCTCGCCGCTTCACACAATAAAGGGCTGGAATCACTCACTCTGGATCAAGAAAAACAACTCGTTGAAGACAAAGCATTACTGCTGGTCGCTATATGTGTTGTGAATGGCTATCAATTTGAGCAAATTATTGAACAATATACGTTTAATGAACCAGAGCTAATACAAAAGTTAGCCCAGCTCGATCGGCTTAAGATCATCGACTTACTCCCTGGCAACAAAATCCGTTTACGTATCTCCCCGACGTTTAACTGGCAGATTGGTGGCCCAATCCAGCGCTTCTTTCAACAGCAAGTTCAGGAAGCCTTCTTCCAAAGTTACTTTTCTGCAGAAGGTGAAAAGCTGGCAATGGCCACTGGGTTGATGAGTATACCGACCAACAAGAAGCTTCAGCAGAAGCTACAAAAAGTGATCGATGAATTTTATCAGGCTTGTCAGAGTGACAATTCATTAGAGATGGATGAAAAACACGGTACCTCTCTGGTTATCGCGATGCGTCGCTGGACGTTTCCTTTGTTTAAACCCTGGGAACGCACTCCGAATCAATAGTAATAAAAATGGTAACCTTAGTGAGTAAAGTTACATAAATAGCCACTATAGGTAACACATTACGTTACTACATCTAAACAACTGGCTTATCTATCGGGAAGACATAAAGTGCATCCATCTAGTTTGATGATGTGCATATGGAGCCAGCATGTTTTTGTCTAAACGCTTTTTCCCATTTTTCGTCACGCAGTGTCTTGGGGCATTGAATGACAACGTTTATAAAAATGTTCTTTTATTAATGGTCACCTACAGTCTGATTGATTCATTACCCGTTTCCGTCAACCTGTTTGTCAATCTTGCTGCGGGTCTGTTTATCCTGCCCTTCTTTTTATTTTCAGCGCATGCTGGTGCAGTCGCGGATAGTATGGACAAAGCCAAGTTGATACGCCGTCTGAAGCTTATCGAAGTGCTGATCATGGCCTGTGCCGCCACTGCCATCATGACTGAAAATGCCCTGTTAATGTTAGTGTTGTTATTTTTAACCGGAACACAATCCGCCTACTTCGGTCCAGTGAAATACGCTTTACTGCCTCAAGCCTTAAAAGCCAGTGAACTTGTCAAAGGTAATGCCTGGGTTGAAATGGGGACCTTTTTATCCATTCTGGTTGGTACGTTAACCGCCGGACTTTTACTCGCGATGCCAAACGGCACACTTATCGCCTCGAGCCTTGTTTTGTTCCTTTCGATAATGGGTTTCATCAGTAGCGTGAATATTCCTGCGTTGCCAAGCCACTCCAATCAGAAAGTAAAGTTCGAGCCAATTTCAGGCCTGAAAAAGACGCTAAACCTTGCACAAAAACAGCGTGGAATCTGGATGTCGATTCTGGCAATAAGTTGGTTTTGGTTTATGGGTGCGACCTATCTTACACAATTCCCAAACTTCGCCCGCGAGCATCTCTTTGCCGATAGTACCGTCGTATCTTTGTTACTTGCGCTATTTTCTATTGGCATCGCCACGGGATCTTGGTTGTGTCAAAAGCTCTCTTTTGATCATGTTGAGCTCGGCATTCTGCCCTTTGGAATTCTGGGACTAACGTTATTTGGACTCGATTTATTGTGGGCAGTACCTTCATACAACCTATCACCTACGCAGTATTACAGTGTCGAAAGTTTCATTTCAGAATCTAAACACGTTCGAGTGATGATGGATTTATTCTTCATCGGAGTCAGTGGTGGGGTATTTATCGTTCCGCTCTACTCGTTCATCCAGTCTCGTTCTAACCAAGGCGAGTGCGCGCGTTCAATCGCTGCAAACAACATCATGAATGCCTTATTCATGGTCGGGTCAGCATTAGTGTCCATATTCGTACTTAGCGTTTTATCCCTGTCCGTTGTAGAGCTCTTCGCTATCATGGCGGTTGGTAATTTCTTAGTCGCTATTTATGTCTATCGCCAAGTGCCTGAATTTACGCAGCGTTTTATCAGCTATCTGCTTAGCCACTGTATGTACCGCGTTTCTGTAGAGGGGCGTCAGCATATCCCAGAAACAGGAGCGGCATTGATCGTCGCCAATCATGTCAGTTATGTGGATGCGCTGATTCTGATGGGGACCTCTACTCGCCCTGTACGTTTTGTGATGGATAAATCCATCAGTGAAATGCCTGTTCTTAAATACGTGTTCCGTCATGCGGGCGTTATTCCAATTTGCTCTCCGCGCAAGTGCACTGAAACCTACAAGCAAGCCTTTGAGCAAATAGAGCAGGCATTACATAACGAAGAAGTCGTTTGTATTTTCCCCGAAGGCCGTTTGACCTCAGATGGTGAACTCGGCGAGTTTCGACCTGGAGTGGAAAAAATCCTCAAGCGTTCACCAGTCCCTGTGATACCAATGGCGTTGAAAGGACTGTGGGGGTCATTTTTCAGCCATAAAGGTGGACACGCACTCACTAAAAGACCAAAACGTTTCTGGTCCAAAATTGAAGTCAAAATTGGTCAAGTACTGGGCCCTGTTCAGCTCGATCGCCACAAGTTACAGCAAGAAGTTCAGGAATTGCTGATAAATCAGAAGTAGTTACACCTAATTTAGAGTAGGATACCTAAAGCAGATTGACCTTGCCGATGTCCTAACGCTAGTCGGTCAATATGCGGAGTCGTCATTGGAGATATTATGAAAATCATCATTCTACATGGTCTTTATATGCACGGGCTGGTGATGCAGCCTCTTAGCCAAAAACTGCGTAAATTGGGTTACGAAACCCAAGTGCTAAGTTACAACACGGTATCGATTAATGAAGATGCACTGTTTAATACTATTGACCATGCACTCAATCCACTGACGACCAACATACTGGTTGGGCACAGCTTGGGTGGCTTGATGATTAAGCGATATTTGGCAAATAGAAAACCTACCACCAGTTTGATTTCTCACGTTATCGCCATTGGCTCGCCTTTAAAAGGAGCGTCGATTGTTTCACGTATCCAAGACCTTGGCTTGGGCGCACTTTTAGGTAACTCGCCTCATCACGGTTTAAACAAACACGACGACGTCTGGGACTTTCCCCAAAAGCTTGGAAGTATCGCTGGCACGGTCCCTATCGGGGCTCGTCCTCTGCTTATTCGCGGTGATAATACCATGTCAGACGGCACGGTAACGGTGGACGAAACCCGTTTGGAAGGCATGCAAGATCATATTGAGGCAAAACAAACACATACTAGCCTGATCTACAACACCTTTGTCCCTGAGCAAATTGATCACTTTATTCGCACCGACTTTTTTCGTCGATAGCACATTTTTATGTAATAAAAGCGCAATCTGCTTCCCAAAATATCGTTAAATCAGTACTATCCCTTGGTCAGTCTTAGTTAAAAAAGACTTGGCTAAATTTTAATTGTTCTCAGGGCGGGGCGAAATTCCCCACCGGCGGTATACTCTTTTGAGTGAGCCCGCGAGCGCTCGATTCGTCGAGGTCAGCAGATCTGGTGAGATGCCAGAGCCGACGGTTATAGTCCGGATGAAAGAGAATAAGAATACACCAGTACGCTTGCTCGATTCGTTGAGAGGAACTGGTGCACTTCTTTTTGATCGCATTTTACAGCGAGCTCTCATACCGCCCTGATTCTGGTCATATTTAGGAGTTAACCATGAATCAGTCATCGCTACTTGCCGAATTCGGCGACCCAATTACTCGCGTTGAAAACGCACTTACCGCACTGCAGGAAGGCCGTGGTGTGCTTCTGCTTGATGATGAAGACCGTGAAAATGAAGGCGACATCATCTACTCAGTTGAACACCTGACTAACGAACAAATGGCACTAATGATCCGTGAGTGCAGTGGTATCGTGTGTCTTTGTCTGACGGATACTCAAGCAGACAAGCTGGAACTTCCACCAATGGTTGTGAACAACAACAGCGCAAACCAAACCGCATTTACGGTTTCGATTGAAGCGAAAGTTGGCGTAACGACAGGTGTCTCTGCGGCAGACCGTGTTACCACTATCAAGACAGCGGCAAATCCACATGCGAAGCCTGAAGATCTTGCCCGTCCTGGCCACGTCTTTCCTTTGCGCGCTCGCCCAGGTGGCGTGATGACTCGCCGCGGACATACCGAAGGCACGATTGATCTGATGCAAATGGCAGGGTTACAGCCTGCGGGCGTATTGTGCGAAGTGACCAATCCAGATGGCACGATGGCGAAAACACCAGAGCTCGTTGCATTTGGGCGTCTTCATAACATGCCGGTTCTTACCATTGAAGATATGGTCGCATACCGTAATCAGTTCGATTTGAAGCTGGCATAACGCCCACCCCATTTTATTTGAAAGCCGTGCAATTGCGCGGCTTTTTTGATCGATATCTAATCTACAGAGTAACACTATACTGACTAAGGTGAACAAATAAGGATATCGGAGCATGAAAGGAAGAATAAAGAACTTGGTCTTACTCGGGCTACTCAGTCTGAGTTCTACAGCCTTTGCTGCTAGCTGCCCAGATATTCTTCAGGGCAAACAAAGGCTACTCAACTCTACTGATGAAATTGATTTATGTGAGCAATTTAAGGGGAAGACATTGCTCGTCGTCAACACCGCCAGTCAATGCGGATTTACGCCACAGTTCGAACAGTTAGAATCGCTTTACCAAACGTACAAAGATAAAAATTTCGCGGTTATAGGCTTTCCAAGCAATGACTTTAACCAAGATATAGGCAGCGAAGAGAATTCCGCAAAAATTTGCTACCTCGATTATGGGGTCACCTTTCCGATGATGGCTCGAAGCTCAGTGATGGGCAGCGATGCAAATCCAGTATTCAGCGAAATCAGCCAACAAGCCGGTATCACACCAAGATGGAACTTCTATAAGTTTCTGATTAGTAAAGAAGGCAAAGTCATTGCGACATTCCCAAGTTCGACATCTCCTACAAGTACTACGCTTACTAATATGATTGAACAACAACTGTAGGACAGCAATCATGACCACCACACGCTCTACCATGTTACGGCTGGGCTATTTAGGACTCATTCCATTCTTACTTAGTTTGCTGCTCATTATTACTGACACCACTTTGTTTAATTTAAGTGGCCATCAATTCTTTATTGCCTACAGTGCGGTTATCTTAAGCTTCTTGTCTGGCGTGTTATGGGGTAATGGAATCGACCATTATTACCATCGTTTAAGTCGCAATATTCTGGTGCTGAGTAATCTGTTTGTTTTACTCGCATGGGGTGCCCTGCTGCAGGGACACACTCACTACGTCACCGCCATTCTTCTCCTGGCCGCAGGCTACATTGCCGTTTGGTTCTCTGAAAAGTTGATTAGGAAGGTAGAACAGGAAATCGACCCAAAAGGTTATCAGGGAATGCGTGGAAAGCTCACCTGCGGGGTCTTGTTGATGCATGGCATCGTGCTGTTTGCTTGATGATGACACAAAATAAATGGCGACATGATTGTCGCCATTTTTCCTAAGTTTTTATTCTTAAAGAGTCAGCAGATAATTAACTAGCTGGTTATACTCATCGTAAGAACTGATTTCATTGGGAATGACAATGTACTTGTTGTTCACAATCACACCCGGCACCCCTGTCAGTGTACTTTCTTTAAACTCTTGGTCGAAACGCTTTTGCATCGAGTTCACAGCAAAGCTGTTGTACGCTGCGTCAAACTTTTTACCGTCTACACCATAATCAGTGAAGACTTGTCTTAGTTCAGCTTCGTCTTTAGGCGCCGCACGCTTTTGGTGGATTTGAGCAAACATCACCGGAATCATCTTATCTTCGACTCCGAGAGATACCATCGTTGCGTAAGACTTCGCCATAGGAACTGCCATATTTCCACCCATAAATGAAACATGGATTTTCTCAAATCGCGCGTCTTCAGGTAAGGCTGGTTTCAAGTTCTCAACCAAACTTTCAAATTTATAACAGTGCGGGCAGTAAAAAGAGAAAAACTCTGTCACTGTCGGTTTCGCCGCCTTCTCTGCATCCAGCACTTTGTAGTGTTTTCCCTCTTCAAACTGGGCTGCATGAGCCGTAATCGCAAGTAAAAGGGTGCTGCATAGCGCAAGTAATTTCTTCATTGTTTGTTTCCTTTAGACAGCAGTGTGCCGTCTTACTTAAATCAATTAGTCGTTGTATTTAGATTAGAAGAAAATCAAACAATGGGAGGTCGATACGGCTGGTAGATCACCGATACCGCTTTTACTGCAGGAGATTTACCAATAAGCGCAAGCCGGTGAGGAAAGCGCATCAGACTATTGTGCGGCAAGGTTACAGGCACCTTCACAATACATGAAGAACTGCAACTGGTGTGTTGGTCTTTCCCTGACGTGAGCACTCGTTCATTCTCTGAGGACTCAATACAGTCAGTATTAACCCCAAGCTGAGCCTGGAGCTCTTTCAATGGAACCTGATTACTGTGATTCTGACTTGGTATGGTCGATGCTTGTACATTAGGCGCAAGGCTCGTTAGCAGCATGGCTACCAAGCAAGTTAATGTCATCATCAATGTACGGTTAAAGGTACGCATACCAACATCTTCAAAAGTAGGATAATTTTCATCATACAGAAACGTTCTGTTCATACAAGCGTCAACACTAACCCACCACTTATACAACTGATTATTTTTCCTTTTTTACCGTCTTGTAGCTGATAAAACTTGAATTCAGTATGAAACCTTAGTAATAGTTAGGGTAGTTTTTGTACAAACAAGGAAAAAATTAATGCTTAAAAAAAGATTTTTTAAAACCAAAGATGAAGTTGAAGTCACCTTTGAACTTGATAAAGAGCAGCGTGAATCCGTAAAAATTGCGGGAGACTTTAACAACTGGCAGCCAGAACCAATGAAACTGGTTAAAACCAGCGGCCAGTTTAAGTTTAAAACTCGCTTACCAAAGGAACAAAACATTCAATTCCGCTACCTGCTAAATGAAGCTGAATGGGAAAACGACCCTCAAGCCGATGCCTACGTTCCGAATGGTTTTGGCAGTGACAACAGCGTCGTTTGCACCAGCGAGCAAACCGCTTAACGTTAACATCAATCATCATTTTTCAGGCGCACTTGTTGCGCCTTTTTTATTTGAAACTCAATTGTCACTGGTTATCGCCACAAAAGATCATACTCGCCCATCTAAATTCTGTTCTTGCTATTCACAAATGTTTCACGCCTGACCTATTAATCTCGCCACTAGCTTGGGGCACGTCGAAACCAGGCATGCATTTATCAATAAGCAGTATTGGAACTCTATTTTGAAACCAGGAAAAACAGGCATTCGCCGAGTCATGGACGCGACCGGATATTCATTACAAGGATTGAAAGCCGCTTGGATTAATGAAGCTGCGTTTAGACAAGAATTACACCTTTCCGTCATTCTCTCGATCAGCGCATTCTTCTTGCCCGTCACAACATTAGAACGAGTGCTGATGATCGGCAGTCTATTTTTGGTCTTAATCGTCGAATTAATTAATTCCGCCGTAGAAGCGGTTGTTGACCGTGTCAGCGACGAATGGCACGTACTAAGTGGCCGTGCCAAAGACATTGGATCTGCGGCCGTGTTTGTTGCACTACTACTCGTCCTGTTTGTCTGGGCGTCATTTTTGCTTTAGTTTTTTGTAAGGCAGTTATTTATGAAGACAGTTGATTTACAACGAGAAGGGATCTCTTACGTTACCTTTTCTTTTTTATTAGCGTTTTATTTTGCGCTTGTTGTCAATATCCCGATTTACAAAGAGCTCATTGGGATTCTATCTAGCCTCGATAACGTTAAAGTCGGGTTTGTTGTTACCATCCCAATTTTCTTTATCGCTGCACTTAACTTCCTTTTCAATTTGTTCAGCTGGCCGTGGATAGGGAAACCGTTTTTTATACTACTGCTCATTCTATCGAGCATGGTGAGCTACGCGAGTTACAACTATGGCACACTGTTCGACTACGGCATGATCGCCAATATTGTTGAAACAGATACCAGCGAAGCCAGCTCCTACTTCAGTGCGTATTCCGCTTTGTGGGTGCTATTAATGGGTATCGTACCTGCGCTGGTAGTAGCCAACACCAAATTGCGTCCGTTAAGCGGCCAATGTTTGCACTTTTCTATCACCAAGTTGGTGTCTATGATCGCCTCTCTTGCTGTTATTGCGGGCATTGCAGCGTTGTATTATCAAGACTATGCATCGGTAGGCAGAAACAACAGTTATCTGAAAAAGATGATCATCCCGACTCAGTTCGTCTACAGTTCAGCCGGATACGTGAAGAAAACTTACCTTACCGAACCAGAGCCTTATCGCGAGATTGGTACCGAGGCCAAACAGTCCAAAGCAGCTTTAACACAAGCACAAAAAAAGCCAACGCTGTTAGTCTTTGTTGTCGGTGAGACTGCTCGCTCTCAAAATTATCAACTCAATGGGTATGAGCGAAAAACTAACCCCTACACCAGCAAGCTAGACGTGATTTCCTTTCAGGATTTTGCTTCCTGCGGCACCGCAACAGCGGTATCGCTTCCGTGTATGTTTTCCCAACTGACACACCATAACTTCGACCGCAGCAAAGCAGACAACCAAGACAATGTGTTAGATATTATGCAACGAGCGGGCATAGACGTGATGTGGAAAGAAAACGATGGCGGTGATAAGCACGTTGCCCATAAAGTCAAAAAGATCGCGGTAGACAGAACGAAGACAGATCAATGGTGTAATGGCACGACTTGCTATGATATGGCGCTTCTCGACAACTTTGAGCAAGAAATAGATAGTATGGAGGGTAACCGAGTCGTCACGCTGCACCTTATCGGCAGCCATGGTCCAACCTACTTTCAGCGATATCCGAAAGACAAAGCGTTCTTCCAACCAGATTGCCCTCGCGCCGATATCGAAAACTGTAGTGTCGAACAAATAGTCAATAGCTATGACAACACCATCCGCTACACAGACTATGTACTAGAACAGACCATCGATAAACTCACGACATTGGAAGACAAATACAACACGGCTTTGGTTTACATCTCTGACCATGGCGAATCTCTGGGTGAAAGCGGTATGTTCCTGCATGGCATGCCTTACAGCCTAGCACCAGACACCCAAAAGCGTGTGCCTTTTATGATGTGGATGTCACCAAACTTTAAGCAGGCAAAGCAGATTAATACAGACTGTTTGAGCCAAGAAGCGCAAAGCGTGGGTAAATACTCTCAGGATAATGTCTTCCACTCGTTGTTAGGCATTATGGATGTTAAAACCAGCGCGTACGACGGTGCACTGGATATTTTCAAAACATGTCGCACGCCAAATGCCTAAGAGATAAGTCATTACCGCTGGGTAATTAAGCCAGAACATTAAGCCTGACCACAAATTGTGAGTCAGGCTTTTTTATGACATAGCACTTCAGAAAATTAACGCTCACCCTTGCTATACTCGGCTGCTAGTCACTACAAAGAGAAGAATCCAGATGAAAATTGGCATCATCGGCTTAGGAGATATTGCGCAAAAAGCTTATCTTCCGGTTATCAGTCAGCTCCCCGATATTGACTTGGTATTTTGTACCAGAAATACCACAACTCTGAGCGCTCTGGCTCAACAGTATAGAATCGCAGAAACCTGTCAGGACTATCAGCAACTTATGAACTTCGGCGTCGATGCAGTCATGATACACGCCGCTACCAGTGTCCACTTTCAAATCGCTGAATACTTTTTAAAACAGGGTATTCCGACCTTTGTAGATAAACCTCTGGCTGACAATGCCGCAGAGGTCGAAAAACTGTATGAGATTTCAGCTCAGACGAATCAGCCTCTTTATGTTGGCTTCAATCGCCGCCATATCCCGCTCTACAATCAACACATGCATGGTGTCCAAAAGGGCGAACTCACAGGATTGAAGTCGCTTCGCTGGGAAAAGAATCGACATAACTTGCCAGGTGACGTTCGTACTTTTATTTTTGACGACTTCATTCATCCGTTAGACAGTGTGAACATTGTGGCTAAAGCCAATCTGCAGGACGTTTACGTTACCCATCAGTTTGATGGAGCGGAGTTAGCCCGGCTGGATGTGCAATGGCAACATGGTGAGACACTTCTGCACGCTTCTATGAATCGCCATTTTGGCATCACAACCGAACGAGTACAGGCGTGTTACGCCAACCAAGCGGTCGAGTTCGACTCGTTTGTCGAGGGCAAACGTTGGCAAGAAAACCAAGAGCAAAAATTAAGCTTAAAAGGTTGGACGCCAATGCTAACCAGTAAAGGCTTTCATACGATGCTATTAGATTGGTTTAGCGTCATAGAAAGCGGAAAGCTGGTGAATACGATTGTCGATCGCAATATCGCCAGCCACCAATTAGCAGAAGCAATATGCCAACAAATTGAGAAAGCCATTTTACGTTAAGCGCCGTCAACACGGTATCCACGTTCGTTTGCTTTAGCTTAAGTGAAGAAGCATGGTGCGCGTGGATATTCTTCCCGCCTTACAACTAGTTACTTCCCTACCCTAGCTCAGATTAATGGCTCAGATTAATGTTATTCATACTCTGTTAAGATTCCTGTGACATACTTATAATCATGTCCAAATTGGATTCAATGAAGTCACTTTACATCGGTGGCATGAACTCGATTTAAAATCGACGATTAGAAATAGGAAATAGAATGAGAACTCTTGGCAACATCATCTGGTTTGTTTTGGGTGGCGTATTTATGGGACTGCTGTGGTGGTTTTTCGGCATCCTAGCCTTCATCAGCATTATCGGTATCCCGTGGGGGCGCGCCTGTTTCGTCATGGGTAACTTTTCATTTTTCCCATTCGGCAAAGAAGCCATTTCACGTGATGAGCTGACCAACGAGATGGACATAGGCACCAGTCCACTTGGCGTTATCGGTAATATAGTGTGGTTTGTGTTTGCAGGTATCTGGCTGGCAATCGGTCATGTCGCTTCCGCGGTTGCGTGCTTTGTTACCATTATCGGTATTCCGTTTGCACTTCAGCACCTCAAACTGGCGGTTATTTCCCTTGCGCCAATTGGTAAAACTGTCGTATCGAAAGAAGAAGCTGCAATGGCTCGCTTCAATATTAATCGATAAAACTTGCTATCCTCTGGGAGATGGTTCTCAGAGGGTAACCCCTGTCAAAAGTAAGCCGATGATTGCTAAAGCGTACTCGATTATGGTTGGTTGTGTGTTCATAGCGTCGCCTAATATTATAAATTAATACCTAGACCACTACTGACTTTTAATTATTTATTATATAAATCAATAATATATACCAACCTAGCTATCAAGGAATCGGTTGTTATATATCGTATCTACCCTATGGTTTCGCCGCCCACCTTCCCTGTTTATTTTCTGCAAGCCGAACTATAAGCATAGTCAAGATCCACCTAGATCGTGGAGATTTTGCCTGCAATTACGAGATATAACGTGTTAGTTTCGGTTAAAGTCAGCGAAGAGAAGAACTTAAAAAGTAAATTTTGCACGGGGAATAGACAAAAACAATGGCTCAAACCAGCAACAGAGTGGTGTCTCGCTGGCTAGATAAAAAAGCAGAGGCTGATATGCACTCTGCTTTATCGATAAAATAGGCGTTTAGACAGGTTAGAACTCGCGGTTCATCCTTTCCAGACAGGTCAAAAATACAGCTTGCTGCTCAGGCTCGATATGTCGGGTCAAATCTCGGACTAAATCCAAATGCAACTGATTATGATGACGATGGATGAGCTCCCCTTCTGGTGTCAACTTGACCACAATAGCACGACGATCTTCAGGGTGTGGGCAGCGCTCAATCAAATTTGCATTGACGAGTTTATCAACCTGAACGGTTAACGTTCCCGTTGTGATGCCCAGCTTTTCAGCCAGCTCTTTCATGCGTAAAGCGCCATGCCCACCGAGTACTTCAATAGTATGGACCTGAGCCAGTGAATAACCCGTTTCTTTCACAACTGACTGCTCCCACGACGACATTTTATCGTAGAACTCAGTCAACATTTGATTCAATCTTTCTAATTCGCTCATCGTTTAGTCATTTTGCAATTCGAGAGTAAGGTGATGAATCTTATCAAACTTACTCAACATTTGTTTAAATTCACCGAGTGATTTGTTACTGCGATTCTTAATCGCAATAGCCGCTGAATAATGGTGTCCACTCACTTTCCATACATGAAGATCCACTACATCAGCGTAAGGGTCAAGCTCTGCACGAATATCTTGTCGATATTGCTCATCAATACTTTCATCTAATAAAACTGGGGCCGTTTGCCGAATTAAACCAAGCGTCCATTTACCAATGACCAGCGCACCGACGATACCCATAGCCGCGTCTAACCAAACCCAACCATAAAATTTACCGATGATGAGGGCGACAATCGCAAGTAGTGACGTTAACGTGTCCGCAAGAACATGGAAATACGCCGCCGCTAAGTTGTGATCATGATGATGTTCATGGTGGTGATCGTGATGATGATGCTCATGCCCATGATGGTGGTGATCCTTTAAAAGCAACATACTCGCCAGGTTTACCACCAAGCCAATGACCGCCACCATTATCGCTTCGTTAAACTTAATCGTTTCTGGGTTGAATAACCGATGTACAGACTCAACCATCATCATCAATGCGACGATACCAAGTGCTATTGCGCTAGTGAACCCGCCCAACACACTTACTTTGCCTGTACCAAAAGAAAATCGCTCACTATTCGCGTGCTGCTTTGCGTAACGATAGGCAAACAAAGTAATGCAAAATGCCGCGGCATGAGTCCCCATATGCCAGCCATCAGCCAGTAACGCCATGGAGCCAAACAACGTACCCGCGCTAATCTCTACTATCATAGTGACCAGCGTAAGAAGCAGTACGTAAAAAGTTCGTCTTTCACCTTGATGGTTATGTGACACAAAATCATGTGAATGCTGCGAGACTGTCATTGCGTGACCTTTCATCCTGAATGCTCATTTGTTTGATAATCAAAATACTTGATATAAATTTAGTTTGTCAATCAAACATTATCAACGACTAATGCAACCAAGTGTCTGGTTGGGCTTTGGTTATATCACTCAATACGTTAAGCTAATGGTCATCCAATCTGACCCAAACGTGATGGAAAATACCGATGGAACAAGTAGGTACTCGCGCATTAATTGTGGAGGGAGGCGCTATGCGGGGCGTCTTTTCGTGCGGCATACTCGACCACTTTTTAGAGCAAAATTTCTCACCATTTGACAGCTTTTGGGGAGTGTCAGCAGGAGCAAGTAACTTAGCGGCTTACCTAGCGAACATGCCGGGAAGAAATCTGAAAATCTATCTCGATTACAGCCTACGTAAAGAATTTATTAACCCGAGTCGGCTGGTTCTTGGCGGAGATATGATGGATCTCGACTGGATGTGGAATCTCACACTCGAAGAACTTGGGATCGACAAAGCCGTTCTGGCTGCAGACCCGCGCCCTTTCTTCTTAGGGGTTACTCGTCAAGACACGGGTGAAGCGGAATATCTGACTCCAAACGTGGATGCACTGGCAGAAACAATGAAAGCCAGTAGTGCACTGCCTATCCTTTATCGCAACGGTGTATTACTCAATGGTACACGATATGTTGATGGTGGCGTCTCTGATGCGATTCCTATTGCAGAAGCCATTAAACGAGGTGCAACGAAAATCATGGTATTGCGCAGTCGTCCCGCAAGCTACCGAAAATCAAAATCAAAGTTTGGGGCCGCAACCAAACGTATGTTGAAAGATACACCTGCTTTGATTGATCCGATGCTGACTCGTGACATTCGCTACAATCAAGCCCTATCACTTATTGAGAATCCGCCAGAAGGCATAGAGATTATTCAGGTTTGTCCGCCAGAGACATTTAAATTGAAGCGCTTGAGCCGTTCTCCGGAGCCATTACGTGCAGCGTATGATCTCGGTTTAGAGGCTGGGAAAGAAGCCATTATGCGCTGGGAGCAGATTTAAAATTATCAGTTTCGAAAAGAAAAAAGCCACACCCTAAGGCGTGGCTAATGCAAATTCGATGGCAGTGGATTATCGTATTTGCTTTTCAGTAAGCCCAACAATCAGGCTCCAATTCTCTTATTTCTTGTTCCCGGTAAACCACCAAAAACTAATAAGTTTCAAACAGTCCCGCATTGTAGTCTTGGATCGCTTGTTCGATTTCTTCAATGCTGTTCATAACAAATGGACCATAGTGAACCACGGGCTCGTTAATCGGCTCGCCGATGAAAACTAGTACTCCACTTGCGTCGTTTGCCGTCAGCTCTACCCACTCTCCTTGAGACAAGAGCGCCATTTCGCCTTGTTTTATGACTCGTTGCTGAGTTTCAACGTTACCTTGGTAGACATAAAGCATCATGTTGTGGTTCGACTCGGTGACAAGCTGGAGCGTTGCGCCTGCATGTGGTCGCCAATCAGCAACCGTTGCATCAACGCCCGTTTTCGTTAGTGGTCCGCTAGTTCGGTTCCCATTGATATTAAGTTCCCCGGCAATAATACGAACCAAGCCGACATTTTCGTCATTCACTTCGGTGATGGTTTCAGGCTGGAAATCATGATACTGAGCAGGTTGCATTTTATTTTTTGCTGGCTGATTAATCCAAATCTGAAAACCTTGCAGTTCGCCATCTTGCATAATTGGCATTTCACTATGAATAACACCACGGCCAGCAGCCATCCATTGAGCGCCACCAGAACGAAGTTCACCGACATTATCCATGTGATCACGATGCTGAAAGTGCCCTTTCAACATATAGGTCAGGGTTTCAATACCTCGGTGAGGGTGCGGAGGAAAACCGCCGATATAGTCAGCGCGGTTATCAGATTTCAACTCATCCACCATCAAAAATGGTGAAAAACTGGCATTATTGAATCCAGCTACTCGGCGAATTTTAACGCCATCACCATCCGCAGTAGGCTGGGAAGGAATTATCTGACGGACTTCTCTTGTTTTACTCATAATCTTTCTCCTCAAAAGCCTCGCTCACTTTTCTCTGTCAAGTTCGCATCACTTGGCTATCGGTATGCTGTTATTGTAGTGTGGAGAAAAATAATCATGACCATATGCAGTTGAGCTAATTGTTCAATATTTTCGAATGACAACAATTCTTCCCTCCGCTGTTGTGTAAATAGAGGCAAATTATCTGCTCGCTCACTGTTGGAACATTGGCTAACATCAACCAAAAAATAAATGTGGCTATTTTCTAAACTCGGTGTATAGTGGGCGTTGGCTCTTAAAGAAGAGCTGTTAATGCAACATTTAGTTTAAGTTCCTTCTCAGTAAAATCTTGAATCACCCATTCAGACACCTGCGTACAACTTCCTCTTGATTGAACATTCAATAGCTTAAAAAAGATCCACACGAAAATTCGTAATTAAAATGTTTATTTCAAAGGTGTTTTTATGTCTAAAGTAACTGGTTCAGTAAAATGGTTTAACGAAACTAAAGGCTTTGGTTTCCTATCTCAAGACAACGGCGGCCAAGATGTATTCGTACACTTCAACGCGATTGTTGCTGACGGTTTCAAAACACTGACTGAAGGTCAGAAAGTAAGCTTTAACGTAGAGCAAGGTAAAAAAGGTCCTCAAGCGACTGAAGTTACTCCTCTATAAGACTGCTTTTCTTGGTGTAGCATATTCATGCTGCACCAAACTTCTCCCCTTCAAAAATCCCATTTTAATTTTTAGCCATTTAATGGCTTAGCTTAGTGCTGTCTAAAATAAATTTGGCAGTGCGATTTTATATTTTATTAATAAAAGGAAAGTAATATGTCCTCTAGAAGAACTAGCCGTCAAAGGCATTGGTACCAACTACTTAACAAAGACAAAACGGTAAAGAAACAGGAGAATAAATGTTAGAAATTGAGTTTAATTTAAAACAACCACAAACCACTTGGAATGCCAGAATACATCAACTTAATAGCGATATATTAATGCGACATGTATTGCCAAAACTTCAAACCAACAGTGTTTCTATTGACTTCCAATATAATGAAAAAAACGGTGAAGGTGCAATTCTGTGTGACGAAGGTTCAAAGATAGGAAGTTTTATTGTCAAATAAAACATTTTTCAGGCATTGATAGTATTCACGTTCAAGTTGGAGGCCTTTTTATGGCTAAGAAAAGTAACAAACAATTAGAAAAAGAAAAGAAAGAATCTGAGCAAAATAATGCAGCGATTAAGCAAAAAACTCGACGCCGTATTGAAGACATTATGGAACAAAGAGAGTTTGATAAATTATTTGATCTCTAACAGAGTAACATCATCTTCTTTCTTCATGTTAAGTGTAAGGTAACGCCGCCTGCCTTTCACTCACATGAACAGTGCCTTTTCTATCCGAATCCTCTTCTATACAGCCTAACCGAATATCCTCCCGATTATTTCACTCGTTAAGTGACACCAATAAACCCCTAGTCAAATTGATAATTTTGCGTATAATCGCAACCGTTTGCTTCGTATAACCCCAATGATATGGTTTGGGGGTCTCTACCAGCTCCCGCAAAGTGCTGATTACGAAGAGTTGAGATCACGATGTATCTTACTCTTTGTAATAGCGTTCGACTTATTTCTATCAATACCTATTCTTAGAGTAACTGCATCCACAATACACAAAAGGTGGAATATGAACGCATTTATTCAAGGTCTTCCAAAAGTAGAGTTGCACTTACATATCGAAGGTTCACTTGAGCCAGAGTTGCTGTTCAAGCTTGCTAAACGCAACGGTATTGAAATCCCGTACTCGACCCCTAGTGAATTACGCGAAGCATACCAATTCGAAGATTTACAGTCTTTCCTCGACCTTTACTATCAAGGCGCTAATGCTTTACGTACAGAGCAAGACTTTTATGATCTGACCTGGGAGTATTTAGAACGCTGCAAAGCCGATAACGTCATTCATACGGAAATCTTTTTTGATCCTCAAACTCATACCGAACGTGGTATTGATTTTGATACCGTGATAAACGGAATCAGTCGCGCTTTAAAAGATGGTCAGGAACAACTTGGCATTACTTCTCAAATCATTGCCTGCTTCCTTCGTCACCTGTCTGAAGAAAGCGCTATCGAAACGCTTCAATCCATTCTTAAACATCGCGACAAAATTATTGGTGTCGGCTTAGATTCATCTGAGAAGGGACACCCACCAGCAAAATTTGAGCGCGTATTCCAACAAGCAAAAGCGGCGGGTCTATTAACGGTTGCTCACGCTGGTGAAGAAGGCCCAGCTCAGAATATCTCTGACGCAATTGAAATGTTGGAAGTCAGCCGCGTTGACCACGGCGTTCGCTGCGTAGAAGACAAAACCTTGGTTGCCTCACTTATCGAAAGCAAAATGCCTCTTACGGTCTGTCCACTCTCGAACATTAAGCTGTGTGTCTTTGATGACATGAAGCAGCACAACATTGTCGATCTTCTCCGTCAAGGCGTAGCGGTCACGATTAATTCCGATGACCCGGCTTACTTTGGTGGCTACATGACCGACAATTTCCTCGCCGTGAGTCAGGCACACCCAATGAGCAACGATGAGATCGCGCAGTTCACACTTAACGCCATAGAAGCGAGTTTTATTGATGACGACATGAAAGCTAACTATCGTTCTCAAGTAAAAAACTACGTTGAAAGTCATTCTTCTTTATAGAAATTGAGACTCGTTAAATCGTTATAAATTGATATGTATACTCAAATGACTTTCCGATTTAATTCAGAATGTTAATAATACTTGGGTATACCCTTACAAACCCTCAGTGGTTAATGTTCAACTTAAGCGCTAGACTGACTGAGACAAATAACGAATATCAAAAGGAAGACAATTATGATTCAACAAGGCCAAGCACTACCTTCTGCAACTGTCAGTGAACTAACAGCCGATGGCATGGCAAATCACGACGTAACTGAGCTGTTTGCGAATAAAAAAGTGGTGTTGTTTGCTGTCCCGGGTGCGTTCACTCCAACTTGTTCAGAAGCTCACTTGCCAGGCTATGTTGTTCTAGCAGACCAGCTAAAAGCAAAAGGTGTTGATCTTATCGCATGTATCGCAACAAATGACGCATTTGTTATGCACGCTTGGGGTGAAGCTCAAAATGCCTCTGAGATTATGATGCTGGGTGATGGTGATGCAAGCTTCACCAAAGCACTTGGTCTGGAAATGGATACTGGCGGTTTTGGTGGTGTTCGTTCGCAACGCTATGCGATGATTGTTGATAATGGTGTCGTGACCAAACTTAATGTTGAAGAACCACAGAAGTTTGAAGTGAGTAACGCAGAAACAATTCTTGCAGCGCTTTAATTAAAAAAGAACGCCCCGACTTAACTCGGGGCGTTCTTTTATGTTTATTAGTACTAGCGCTTAATAACTTTTCTTCTGCTTGCCGCTAAAAGTAACATCAACGATAAGTACATGTAGCCCAACGATCCGCCACTACTGTCATCATCTTCATCGTCATCACAAAAAACAACGTATTGACCTTCAATCGAGGCGTTACACTCTTCATCTTCTATGACTTCTTCGTCCTCTGTAACCGTTTCACCTTCTTCTCCTTCCGTCACCGTATCTTCGCCATCTTCGGTTTCCTCTGGAACAATCAGAAAATCAGGTTTGGTGATAACAACTTCAGGCGGTTCGTTGCTATCAATGTACGAGTCAATCCACTCTCTGTAATACGACACGTTGGTATACCAAGTTGGTAAGGTAACAGAGCTACAGACGCTATTAATAATTGGTCCAGCACTGATAATACCAACTTGGGTAAAGCTCAGGCCATCGCTGTTTGGCAGTAATAAAGGGCCACCCGTATCGCCGACACAAGCGCCGTTACCGTATATCGAGTCATCTTGCACTATTTCTGTTTCATCTTGTGTGGTTGGGTCCACTTCCTCTTCCGTAGTGCTTGTTAAATTTACAATCTCTGTAGGTAACGTACATAACTTTTTAGGATCGGCTGGAGACTCAATGTAAATAGGTAGCTCTTCTGCAGACTCAAGACGATCATAACAAAGTGGCATTGGGTAGTAAGAGACATCTGTCTCTTGCAGTTCCGTGCTATCTTCCCCAGTCCCCCAACCTGCGACTTTTACATTGGGGACAGGCTCTGCAGAGTTCCAATCACCTTCTAGCTCAGAAAGCGCTATATCGCTATTAGTGTTTCCTAAACTCACCTTGCCGACGAGGCTGGCAGGAAAATCGCGTTCAACATAAAGTAAGGCAAGGTCATTCTGGTATGCGGTTGATTCTAAGACCATTACCTCAGTCTCACCGGTGTTATCTGTGCTCTCGATTATTTCTACACTAACAGACTGCTCTGGATAATAGTCTGGATGTATCACAACGTGAGTGACCTTATAGATGTCAGATATCTCAACTAGAGATAAATCCGCCTTACCAGCCGTTACCGAAATTTCTTTCGGCTTGGCCACATCATAAAGTGTAAACACGTCAGCGTTCGCGTTGCTATCTTCCAAACTGGTGTCAGATGCAACTAAACAGTGGGCAGCAGTCAACACCCAGCGGTCACTGATGATGGTTCCGCCACATGAGTGATCTTCTGCGAAAATACTGGCTCGAACAGAGGCTAAAAAGGCGAACTCGTCCTCAAATGTTCCCTGTGAAACTGGTAAATCGTACTCTCCACCAACAATCGCATATGTTGGTGCACTGATCAAAAGTGAGGCAAACAGCGGTGCCCATTTGTTTCTCATACACTTCCCTCCTTGGATAAACAAAGTTGACTGAGTATGAACGGACAACGTGCATTACACACATGCATACTTGGGCAACTACATGCACAAAAGTATAGGCATTTAGTTCACTACTAACTGCAACTTAAGTTGCAAAACATAATCCGGACCACATAATTCTAAAGCATGAGAATTAGTTTCAAAGATTACACCCATTTATGATACACAGCTCATACCATGTTTAGTTAATGGGTAAACAACGTTAACCAGAAAAATGATGAGAGAATTGCCCGATACTGCACTAGCAGCCATTAATACTGTAGTGAGTGAAGATAAAAAATCGTCCGCACTCAGGCGGGTTATAAAAAACACGTGTGCGGACATAACAACAACACAGTTCATGCTGGCGAACTGGAAAATAGGGGGCAATGAAAATCAACGAAACATGACTTTCAATAGCGATAGTATTGCTTCTCTTTGATTTTATATTGTTAGCTAAGGGTCAATAATATGGCTGGGGAAATAAAGTAGGATAGACAAAAAAACCAATCAATTAATCGATTTAAAAAGCAAAATCAGAAGTATAGAAATGAAATATAAATGTCACTTATGTCAGATATTAATGACGTTTATGTTTTCAAACTAGATTTAAATAGAAAAGTCTTTTCCGGTATTGATACTAATATTGCTAAACGTAACGCTTCGTTAATCCGTTTCAGTATTGTCTAATAAATTCATCATTGATGGATTTAAGTATGCGAGTTGATCGTAGATCAGAATAGAAAACTGCGCACCAATTTCGTGAATGGTACGCAGGATAATAGGATTGAGCCTAAGGTTTTAGCTTTAACACGTCATCAATATCTTGTGCGCTATGTCGCTCCTCAAGATACTCGCCTTCTTCACCCCAAGTTCGGTTAACAATACGACCGCGTTTGACTGCTTCACGTTGATCGATGGCTTTTGCCCAACGAACTACGTGCTCGTAGCTATTTACGTCTAAAAATTCAGCCGCATCGTACGCTCGTCCCAACACTAGGTTGCCATACCAAGGCCAAGTGGCGATATCCGCGATACTGTATTCGTCGCCACCTAAAAACTCATTGTTCGCTAAGCGTTTGTCCAGAACATCTAATTGACGTTTGGCTTCCATGGTAAATCGGTTGATCGGATATTCAAACTTCTCTGGTGCATAGGCGTAGAAATGCCCGAAGCCACCACCAAGATATGGCGCAGACCCTTGTAGCCAGAACAACCAGTTCATTACTTCCGCTCGCTTTGCCCCTTCTTTAGGCAAGAACAGGCCAAATTTTTCCGCTAAGTAGAAAAGAATATTGCCAGATTCAAAAACATTGACCGGCTCTTCGCCAGAGCGATCGACTAACGCAGGAATTTTTGAATTTGGGTTAACGGCAACAAACCCGGAACCAAACTGGTCACTATCACCGATTTTAATCAAATGTGCGTCGTATTCCGCTTCTTTCACACCAGAAGCCAGCAGCTCTTCAAACATAATGGTGACTTTTTGGCCATTTGGTGTCCCCATGGAATATAGCTGAAATGGATGCTCTCCAACGGGTAACTCTTGCTCATGACGTGCGCCTGAGTCCGGACGGTTGATGCTTGCCCATTGGCCGCCATTTTCACTGTCGTTTGTCCAAACTTTTGGTGGTATGTACTCGTTTGACATTGTTATTCCTTATCGTGTTTGAATGCGCCTTTGGCTGATAGGATCAGTAGTGTGTTACTCAATCCCATGTCTTGAATTCATTTGGTCATAAACAGAATATTAGGTCGCAACCATAGATTTAAAGCCCTCAAGATGAGTTTGATTAGAACCTTTGGTTATGGTTTTTTCTTTAGCGCTATAAGATAAATCAAGCAGATATGGCTAGAGGCAGGAAAAAGCCGCCCCATGAAGGGACGGCGCGAAGGACTATAAGACTAAGCCACCATCGATTTTTAACACTTGTCCTGTAATGAACTCACTCTTATCTGATGCTAAGAAGGCAACACCATTTGCGATATCTCGAACGGACCCCATCCGCCCTAATGGAGTTTTACCTTCCATCATTTTGATCACTTTCTCTGGCAGGTCTTTGGTCATATCAGTAACAATGAAGCCGGGAGCCACACAATTCACACGTATTTGCGCGCCTTTTCGAGCAAGCTCTTTCGCCCACCCTTTACTCATTGAGATGACACCGCCTTTGCTGGCAGCATAATTACTCTGACCAATATTTCCATCAGTACCCACGATGGAAGAGATATTCACAATACTGCCAGTACCTTGGTTTAACATTACCGGAGCGACACTTTGCGTTAATAAAAATACCGCTTTTAGGTTTACATCGATGACACTGTCCCAATCTTTCTCCAGCATATCCTGGAGTAGAGCGTCTCGAGTAATACCTGCATTATTAACTAATACATCAATGCGATGATGTTGCTGAATGATGCTCTCTACGACTTCATTGACCCCTTTGGAGTCACATAGGTTAACTTGATAGCTGGTGAGCTGTGATGACTGGCTCCATTCGACCGGAGAGATATCTAACCCGATGACATAAAAGCCATCTTCTAATAGTTGCTCACAAATCGCTCGTCCAATACCGCGAGCGGCACCAGTGACAATGGCTACTTTGTCATGTTTCATCTTGGTGTTCCTATATTTTTGAGAATACACCCTGCGCTTCAGCACTTGTTCCTGTATTCTCTTTTGCTTCTCGTTCTAGCACGCCTTTGCGTCGCTAGTAAAACTATAGATAAATTCTAAGAGCGAGTTGTGAGCGATCCGATACAATTGGTCAGTATTTTTCAGTACCTCCGTCAGTCGGAGCTTTGGATTCGTCCTTTTCCAACAAGTTTTCATACACTCTTGCTGTAGGTTTTAAGTCGGTTTAGGGTGTGATACGTATAGAATGAATACGGTCGGCTAAAAATAGGTCTCGGAATTTCAGCATGTTGAATATGAATTTCACTCAGAGAGTTGTGATTAACACAACTCAGCAAGAATGGATTGCCAGCCCGGCCAAAGGCGTTTGGCGTAAACCATTAGAGCGTGAAGCGAAAGAATCAGGGCACACCACCAGTATTGTAAAATATGAAGCTGGATCACGCTTTGCGACGCACTATCACCCGTTCGGTGAGGAAATTTTAGTGCTTGAAGGCGTGTTTTCTGATGAAAATGGCGATTACCCTGCTGGTACTTACATTCGCAACCCTCCAGGTAGCCATCATGCTCCGTTCAGTAACGAAGGATGTGTCATTTTGGTAAAACTGAACCAATTTGATCCGCAAGATCTTGCGGAAGTACGCATCAACACCAATAAGGCAGAGTGGCTCCCCGGAATTGGCGGTCTGCAAGTGATGCCTTTGCATGAATTTGGTCATGAACGTGTTGCGCTAGTGAAATGGCCGAAAGGAGAACAGTTTCATGCACACCAACACTTTGGTGGCGAAGAAATATTAGTTTTATCTGGCGAGTTTCAAGATGAGTTCGGCATCTATCCCAAGCATACCTGGATGAGAAATCCGCACTTGAGTGAACACACGCCATTTGTCGAAGAAGAAACGGTGATTTGGGTCAAAACCGGGCATCTGCCAGTTCAAAAATAAAAAAGGCTCGTATGCCAAGATACGAGCCGATACTCATTAGCTGGCTATGCACCCATGATCCTGGAATGTAACCAATCTTTCAGTTCAGCACGATTATGTTTCAGTATATTCATCTCGTGATCATCAATGGGGTTACCTTGCAGTTCCAAAACACGTATTTCTTTATCTAAGGCGTTGTAGTTTCTCACGTTTTCAGCAAAGGATGCATCATTTGCTGACAGATGGGAGATGGTATCCAAATGTTCTGGAAATTCATGAGTTAATGAGTGATTTTCACCTAACATATAGACCTCTTGGTGGATGGTTGATGTATATGTTTGCTCATATTTTAAGCAGTGCATTAATAAACATAGCATTACATCGGGCAATATATCGTCGAATTGCCCACACTTTTACTTAACTAACGCCAACAACTGAAACGTTAGGACATCTAAAACGTTCACTACTTTTTCGACTACATTTAATAGAATTCCAGCGAGAAGGTACATCCAATGAAAACCGTAAAATTCAGCTTAGTCGGTGTCGCAGTGGCGATGGCACTATTTGGCTGTAATTCAGACAGCGATTCCGTTAGCGCGACAACACCTGTAACACTTTCTGTATCCGATGCTCCCATTGATGATGTCTCCGAAGTGGTCGTTACATTCAGCAAAGTAGCTTTCTTATCCATTGACGATGAAACACCCCAAATTTTTGAAGTATACAAAACGGATGAAGAAGGGAACTATATTGACGAAGATGGTGAACTGCTTCTTGAAGGCGAAGATCCTATTCCACTCAGTGTGAACTTGTTGGACGTACAAGGCAGTGATGTGGAAGATCTTTTAGATGGTGAACTTCTTCCTGTCGGTAATTATAAGCTTTGTGTTTTTGCCAACGATGGAGACCATCCCGATTACCCTTCCTATGTCATCGATGAATTGACAGGCAACAAAATTCCACTCACGGTAAAAGGGGACGGAGCCTGCCCACAAGGTGTGGGTAAAGAAGAGAACTCCGGAGTTCTGTTCTTCAATAACACATTCGCAGTGAATCCCGACAACAATGAGTACGTTGTCGAATTTGACCTGCGTCGAGGCCTGAAAGATGGTACAGGTCAAAACGAAGGTTATAGCATTCAACGAACTTCAGTATCACTGATTAACACGGTCACCACTGGTGATATCCAAGGCGTTGTATTATCTGCAACGTATGGAGCCTGTGTGAACGATATCGATACTGGAAACGGATATGTTCAAGCGGTTTATTTATATGAAGGTAACGTTGCCGAAGTAGACATGGGGCCATTTGCTGGCGTTGAAGGAAAAGTCGACCCAATGGCAGCAGCAGCCGTTTCACTAGCCGACAACAATACAGACTACACGTATGAATTCGGCTTTGTCGAGCCAGGTACCTATTCTGTCGGTTACACATGTACTGCGAACGATGATTCGGAAGATGGACTTGTAGAAGGTGAGGCATTCAGTATCTTTGATTCCGTCAGTGGGCTGAGCGTTTCAGTGGGTACAGATACCGAAGCGAACTTCTAGCGCCTCATCTAAGAATGTTGTACAACCAATTCCAAAGTGACCTCAAAATACCGCTAATCAAAGCAGGTGTTTTGAGGCCATAATTCATCAGAGGTAACGAGTGGGTAAATAAAAACCAGCTCAAACCGCTCTCCAACTCAACGTTACCAACGTGCCAGCTCAAGAATTTTCGCTTACCTTAACTTGCTTAGCTGACGCATTAAACAAACGATAAGCATAGATTTACTTACCCAACGAAGAACACTTACTGTTGATGTTTTTTTAATTTGTTAAGCACCAACTTCGTGCCACAAAAAGTTCCCTTCAAAAAAATATATTTTTCCTTCAAATCAACTTTCTACAGTAAGTAACTGTTTTTTCTTGCGCCTCTATATGTGACACACTTCACGCTCTCAACCGCATATTGATGGTTAGAAAAGTAACGTCTATCTTTCAGAAAAAGGCATCAACTTTGTAGCATTAATGCGCTCTAAATCAGGCACTTTTGAACGTACGGATTTAAAGAGTTTCAAAGTGACGAAGACGCAATATAACAAGGTAACCTGCTACTAAAAGTTGATTACAACCATTCTGAAAGCGCGAACCAATTAGGTTGACTGGGGGCAATACGTCAGCCTATCGCGCTAAGAGACAGAGGGGTTATCAGAATGAAAACTCGAATAACAAAAGTACTCGTCGTTACGGGCTTAGCGGTCCTAATTTCCTATTTTCCCGTTTACTACTCATACGCGGCAACATCGCCAAACTGCAACAACATACTTGCAACCAACCGAACGTCAGTCTCTCAAAAAATGGTAATGTTACTCGGTCAGGATATAACGAAATCTAACCACATCACTACCGTCATTCCGACAGCAAAAAATCCGTTTGTAACGGAAGAACTGGTATCGGTTTCTAATGATGTTTCGCCCAATGGCCGCTATCCCAAACGCACTCTCAACGACATTCAAAGGATGAGATCAAATTTAAATCTGGCCGCGAAGGAAGCAGAGCGATTGAAAGGCACCTATGAGCTGGCATTGATCAGCCTTATCGATGGTTATTGCCAGTTTTCAAATAATAAATTGACCCAGCATGCGAAAATAGATTTTGACCATTTAGAAGGTCTTACCCTTTACTCCATCCCTGCACTCATCGCGATGGCAGATCAGTCTTACGCTATGTTCAAAAAACAAAGCAATAAACAACCGAGCGAATCGAACGAACGCAATAACGACCAGCAAAACAACGAAGAAGGTTCTAGCGCAGTTGCCGCTGCTAGCTATCAAAACGATAACGTGATGGTGAAAGTGGAAGACTTTGACGGTTCCAACGTAACTTTCTCCGTCACGAACATCGGCGCTGAGGGCGAGTTAGAGCCTCAATTCAATACGTTTAGCGCTTATCGTAATGAAAGCGGAAACCTTCTATACAGACCTGAACCTCTGCTCAGTATTGAAGATAATGATGGTAACAGCTTACCAACTATAGGCATTGCAGAACTCTCTTCTCACGGGAGTAAACATCTATCTATTTCACCAGGAGAAACTCGCACGTTCGTCACGCAACTTGTGCAAAAGGCTCCAGAACATGCCCAATTAAGCATAGAGTTTCCGGCCAAGGCGTTGAACACAGAACAGCCTTTTTCATTGTCATTTACCGACTTAATCGCTATCGCAACGGCTGACATAAACTAGTCGAGGATAGAGATGAAACAAACTAAAGAGAACAAAGCAGGCTTAACCAGCCTGCTTTGACACTTCTTCTATGAGATAAGCAACCCAAACAATGAGATGCTAACTAGTATTCTTTTTGTATCTGCGATAAAACGAGTGGTGGTAATAAGTGAGGGATAATATTTGGCTGCAAAGAATAAACTGATCCGTTATGTCGCAACGGAAGTCTCTGATGTTTTTGATAAAGAAGATGAGCTAATCGCCCAGGTTCAATCTAATCAGCTTTCGCAAGTATTACTTCTTTGGCAAGTCAAAAGCCCGACCTTAGTATTACCAGCAGGTAGGAAATGGCCAGTATCGGAAGAATTAAAAAACGCTCTGGACAACACCGGCTGGAAGTTATTCTCCCGCAAAACTGGTGGTGCTCCAGTTCCTCAAGTTCCGGGGATCATCAACCTATCTCACATCTATCATTGGCCAGAAGATCAGCCTTACGACATAAAAAAAGCCTACCTCGATTTGTGCGCTATTTTAACAGTCTTTTTTGAACAACTTGGCGTTAAGGTAGACGTGCACGCGACACCATACTCGTACTGTGATGGTGAGTACAATTTGAATATTGGAGGGCAAAAAGTCGTCGGAACCGCACAACGTGTATTACTTAAAAAAGGCGGAGGAAAAGTCGTCTTGTCTCAGGCTTGCATCCTGAACGATGCCAATGTCGACAAAATTGTTGAGCCAGTGCGACTGTGTAACCAACTCTGCGGTCACAACGATAATATTCGTGGTGATGTACACACACCATTATTCGATCACATCACAGATAGGCCGACGGTTGACGCGTTATTTCAGCGACTAACCAGTGCTTTTTTAGAACAAGCCAACCGCACGTAGCTTAAAAAGGAGCAAGATGTGAATCCTGCTCCAAGCGTCTTAAATCAGTTAGTGAGAGTAATCATTTCTCTCACTATGCACATCAGAAAAATATTCAATAAATTCAAACTGCATGCCGTGATCTTCCATATAGTAGACGTTCTTTCTGAACGGGTGCTCATCACCTCTATGATCCAGTTCGTACCCTGCGAGCCTCAAGCGTTCGATGAGCGCCTCTACATCTGGAACCACAATCCCAACATGTTTGACACCAGTAAATTGCGATGTCCAATGGTTCGCTTCTCCTTTCCCTCCTGAAGAGATCGCAATGTAAGAATGGTCGTCGCCAACGTGAAACCATTCAATCGGTCTACCAAACCAGTTATCCACTTTTCCACCGCCACGTACTGTCCACTCAGGAACCGCTGCAATTAAAAATTGAATGGTCTTCTGCGCATCGACTACGGAGATATTGGCGTGTTCAACGTAACTTTTCATTGGTGTTTTCCTTTTTTCTTCTCGCTTTCATGTCCTTACTACTCACTCTAGAACCTCAAGTTAAGTTGAGGTAAAGGGCGATTTTGAATGTGGATACAAAAATGAGATGGCGATCAAATACGGAATTAGTTGAAGCTCGCGCATAAAAGCCTCAGAATGTCGCACTTTTCGCGGCGAAACTAATTTCGACGTGTTGTTATCTAACTCGACAATTGAGAATCATACATATGGGTTTTACCTCGTTAGGTCTATCTGCTCCAATCCTTAAAGCTATTCAGGAAAAAGGCTACGATACCCCTTCTCCAATTCAGGCTCAGGCAATTCCGGCAATATTGGAAGGGAAAGACGTCATGGCAGCAGCACAGACTGGTACAGGTAAAACAGCAGGCTTTACGCTGCCAATCCTGGAGCGTTTGTCCAATGGACCTCGCGTTCGTAGTAACCATATTCGCGCTTTAATCCTGACCCCTACCCGCGAGCTTGCGGCTCAGGTACAGGAAAACGTCTTCATGTACAGCCGTCACTTGCCGCTTACGAGCGCCGTGGTATTTGGTGGTGTAAAAATCAATCCGCAAATGCTGCGCCTGCGTAAAGGTGCGGATGTACTGGTCGCGACTCCAGGTCGTCTAATGGACCTTTACAGCCAGAACGCAATTAAGTTCGACCAACTGGAAGTACTGGTGCTGGACGAAGCGGACCGTATGTTAGATATGGGCTTCATTCGCGATATTCGTAAGATTCTCGATTTACTACCTAAGCAGCGTCAGAACCTACTGTTCTCTGCGACGTTCTCAAATGAGATACGCGACCTTGCGAAAGGTTTGGTGAACAACCCTGTCGAGATCTCAGTTAACCCAGCAAACTCTACAGCACGAACCGTTGAACAAAGTATTTACCCATCAGACGTGAAGAAAAAAGCGCCGATGCTGGTGAAGCTGATTAATGATGGTGACTGGCGACAAGTACTGGTATTCATGCGTACAAAACATGGCGCAAACCGCTTGGCTAAGTTCCTGGTAGAACAAAATCTACCAGCGGCAGCGATTCACGGTAATAAAAGCCAAGGTGCACGTACCAAAGCACTGGCTGATTTTAAATCGGGTGAAATTCGTGTGCTGGTTGCGACTGACATCGCCGCTCGCGGTATTGATATTCCTCAGTTGCCACAAGTTGTGAACTTTGAATTGCCAAAAGTTGCAGAAGATTACGTTCACCGCATTGGTCGTACTGGTCGTGCGGGCGAAGTGGGCAAAGCGATCTCTCTGGTTTGTGCGATTGAAGCGCCAGAATTATTTGCGATCGAGCGTTTGATCCAAGAAGTGTTACCACGTAATGAGCTTGATGGTTTCGCACCAACGAATGTCGTGCCAGAGTCAAAACTGGATACGCGTCCGATTAAGCCGAAAAAACCAAAGAAACCTAAAAAGCCAAAAGCACCTCAAGCCGAAGGCAGCAACACGCAACCTGCCGATAAAAAAGCCTCTAACAGTGCGGGTAAACCTAAGCGCCGTTTCAATGGTAACGGCAAGGGTAATAACACCGGCAACAAAAATGGCGCTAACCAAGGTGGATCGGGTAAACCGAAAGGTAACCGTGAAGGCCAAGGTCGTTCAAACACCCAACCAAATGGCAATAAGCCAAACGGAAATAAAAGTGGTAATGGCGGGAAGCCAGCAGGTAATCGCAAGCCACAAAGCGCTAAACCAGCCGGCAGTAAACCATCGGGTCAGCGTCGCAAGGCTCGTCCACAACCAGCAAACTAACTCTGCCTCTGGAACGTTAACCTGATTGAAAACCACAAAGCCGCTCATCACATGAGCGGCTTTGTTTTTATGCCAAGCGAGTCAATTATTTCAAAGGAGTAATACGAATATCCGCAATTTGGGCTTCATTCAGCTCACCTTCAATGCCACCCGCGTAGATGTAGGTTTCATTCGACTTGAGATAGCTCATATTGAAATGATCCTTCAGCGCAATCTGATAAGTCATACCTTGTTCAAGCGCGATTTCAACAGGTGTTGAGTAACGCATGCCCTGGTTTTCACCAATGTGCCCCATCTGCAAGTAACCTTGGCCAATGACGGTGCCTGACTCATTGGTCACTTCTAGCAGCTTAACGGCGTTAGTGATCCCCGTATTAAGCTGGCCCAAATTGTTGTTGTACCAAGCATCAAACTGGTAAGTACCACTTGATGGTACGGAGAACGACTCCAGCCCATTCACTGCGCCACTGTCTTTGTTTACAGTGACAACTGACACGTCATCTTTCAGAGGCTGGTAATTCCCTTCCAGTTTGATACGAAGCTCCTCGCCGACACAAACAGGCTGACTTGGGTTTGAGCGGAAACCCTGATCATTGATGCTTTCCGCTATGTAGCAGGCAAAACCTTCTGGCACATCTGTGTATGTCTGTGCAGCCACGTTAGACTGAATTAAATCGCCATTGCGGTACAAGTTCACGTTGTATTTGCTCTCTACAGCAATGTTGACTGAATTGTCTGCGGATGTCGCGACCAAGGTAGGTTCTTGCGGCGAGTAAACACGGCTATCTTCGCTGGCGTATGGTGCAACGCCCGAGACCAGTTTTACTTCACTCTCAACATTGACCAATCCACCTAATGTCACGCGGTAGCTTCCATCTTCATCCAGAGTGACATTTTCTACCGGATAGTAGCCAGTTTCATCTTCGCTGACTTCAGGCAACTCAATCGTCACCGAGTAAGTTTTCCCTTTGAATGCAAAGTTTTCCAGCGTGATTTCATCAGACTGAGCGAGTAAGTGATTGCGCACCCAACTGGTAATAAACGGTTTTATCTCAAGCTGACCCGTTTCGGTATGGATGCCAAAAATAGTTTCCACCACCATATTCAGGTAGCCACCGACAGACCAAAGTTGTCGCTGAGAGTTAATAACTGGCCCGTCGAGACTCGGATCTTCACCGTGGTCACTGTGAATAATGAAAGATTTACCCGATAACCACTCTAGGTTTTCCATGTTCGACAAGTTGGTTGCTGTTCCACGGACCAGAGACTGAATTGCATTGTTCGCCGCAGCAACATTTTGCGTTTGATGCGCAGCGCGCAAGCTATAGGCTGTCACAAAAGGCCAGATTGCCCGGTTGTGATAGACAGGAACATCCGGTTGTTGAGGGAAATAAACCGGTACACCAAACTCACTGTGTGGGTAATTCGACATGATTTGCTTAGCTTGTGTGTCTGTCGCGATGCCACTGATGATCGCAAGCGCCTCACCCAGCATGTCGTATTTATCGACGGCGATGTCTTTGCCGTTGTCGAACAGGTAACTCACATACATGCCGCGCTCTGCATTCCAGAACTGAGCATTAATGTCAGACTTCAATTGCTCTGCCCATTCACTGTATTTCACGGCATTAGTCGAATCGTATTGCTCGGCCAATTTCGCGGCAAGTTTTAACGCGCGGTAGTGGACCACGTTAGTCGACAACGCTTTGCTACTGCCGATGGCATTCACGTCATCAGGCGTCCATGTGGAATAAGTTTGTTCACGCCAGTCAAGGAAGGACTGTTCACCGGTATAAAGTCCTGATTTAGCGTCAAAAGCAGCAAGTCGATCGGCCTCTAACGTGTTGCTGGTCGCTTTATAAGCACGTTCAGCAAACTGACTGTATTCTTCTCCATCCAACGCCGAAAGTAATCGTTCAGCACCGAGTGCCCAAGTGGTTCTGTCCGTACTGATCGGCCAACTTCCGCCTGTACCAGTATCCTGTACAATTTGCTCACCATCATACTGTTGTTCTGTCGTTTTGCGGAAAGCAGACAGTTTAAAGTTCAAGCCATTTTGAACGCGAGTTGGGTTCATAAGAGCAAGAGAAAGATCAGCGGCATAGGCGAGATCTCGCGTCCAGACATAGTGCCATTTCGCGCCCGTCTCAAAAACTTCGGCTTCAATTGGGTTGTTGTAGTTGTAATTGCCGTCTTGGATTTGTGAGACCGCAAGTTGATCCAGCTCTTTCATCGTCAATGCAAACAGCGCATCGAACGCCACATCACACGACAAAACTCTTGGGCCCGCTTGCTCATTAACAACCACGCCCTGATCCAGAGCATCTCTTAGCTCGGTGGTGGTTGAAATACCAAACTCACGCATCTCTGCAGCAGGGTCTTTCACAGAGAAAGTAACGGTGTCGCTAGAGTCATCATAGTTGGCGAACAGTTTCACCTCTTTACTCTGATGCCCCTCGTGAACCATTGCGGGATCTAAGATCGCATCAGAGTAGTATTTTTCTGCTTCTTCTTGGGTTGCTTTTGTCACTGTCATGGTCGCGCGACTTTCATCGGCAAAGCTTACAGAAAACTTGTAATACCCTTTATCTGCAAACGTGATCTCCGAGTTACAATCATCGTTCATACACGCTTCATTGCTATCGGGTTTTGGCAAGTAATCCTGAGCTTTATCAAACGCCGCGGGCTCCTCAAAATAGGTGTATTGGATCTGCCACCCCGGATCAGCAATCTTAAACTGATTACTACCTCGAGCGACGCGCAGTACGGTTTCGTACTCATTGTTACCCAGATAGTTTAGCTTGGCATGGTCAGCCGTGCCCCAATCCCCGTTTAATCCTCGCAAATATAAATCTGCTGAAATAATAGGTTTGTCGACAGGCTCAATCACCTCTGACGAATCAGAACCACATCCAGCCAGACCAATGCAAGACGCGACAGCAAGTGCAATAAAGCTCGGTTTCATGTTCATTCCTTAGATTGTTATTTTGGGCGTTAGTCTAAGGAACGCATTCTTAGGAGAAAAATAGATAAAAAACGCTTAGCTATAGATGGCATCTATACCTCTACCCTCCAACGGTGATTTAGATCTATGAATCTCAGATTTTTCCTACAAATTTGAATGCCAAGTTTGTGATTCGTCCATGAAAGTGTGCAAAATACCCCGCGCTTAAAAAGGGGTAAGTAGAAATGGATAAATCTCTGCAGCAATTTTTACTGGTTGCTCGCTGTCAAAGCATCAGTGCCGCAGCAAAGTTGGCGGGGCTTAGTCAACCGACCGTGACCAGTAATTTGAAGAAACTTGAAGAGAATCTTGGCGTAACACTGTTCGAACGTCGTCCCAATGGCATGGTTTTAACGGAATATGGCCGTATCCTTTATCGACACAGCAATGCGATGCAACACGAATACAACCAAATGATGCAGAGCATTGAAGAAAGAAGGCAATATCAAGTCGGCAAGATAAAGATGGGAACGGGCGATGCGTGGTGGCCGTTGTTTGTAAAACAAGCGCTTAATGATCACCTTTCTAAATTGCCATCCGCATCTACACATGTTGAGTTTGGTAATCACCTCGGGCTAATGGATTCTTTGATCAACGAACAAATCGAGTTTTTTATCGGTCATGAAATCGTCGGATTGTCTTCTAAGTGTGATGTCACTTTTATTCCTTTATTTCAAACCGTGGATGCGTATTTCGTTTCTCCCGATCATCCTCTGTTAGGAAAAGTCGTCACAGACGAAATGCTGCACGAGTACCCTGCTCTCTCTGTCACTTATGATGCGAAAAAATTTAATCACGTTATCGATAATCCCATTCCAAAGCAGAATGAGCGCGAAAGACAACAATTGGACGACAGGCCAACCTACGAAGTGGATTCGTTACTTGCCAGTATTGATATGTTGAAAGAGAGTGTCGCGGTCATGTCATATACCCGTCATTTGCAACCCTATCTCGAATCCTTTGGATTGCAATGTCTAAGAATGGCAAACGAACCAAAACCGGGAACGGTAGGAATTTATCGTCATCGGCGCGAAACATCCGAGCCACACCTTGATTTAATCTCAGGTATTACTCAGCGAGCTAAATTACTTAGATAAAAAAGCCCCAACACAAGTGTATGTTGGGGCGTGAGTAAGGTAAAAACCCTTATGCAATCAACTTAAATTAAACGACTTGTAACTCGCCATTTCGCCAAGGTTCAATGACAACTTTAATGTGGTCGTTTGGTGTCATAAGTTGCTTAAATGCACCTTCAACGCCATCCATACCCACTTTCGCCGTCAGCATTTTCTGCCATGGCACTTTGCCTTCCGCAATGGCTTGAAGACATTGCTCAAACTCATGTGGCTGATAATAGTAAGAGAATCGTAGATCAAGCTCTTTAACGGTCGCGTATGCATAGTTGATACTCGTAGGTGTGGTATGAATACCAGTCACCACAATGCGAGCCCCAGCTGGAGCACGGCGAATAAAGTCATCAATCAAGGTGTGTTTGCCCACACACTCAAAGATAACCAGACGCGAACCTGCTGCAACTTCGGCACCGACGACAACTTCATCTTCTTTGGTCGGATTTACGGTGCGCGTTGCACCAAACTCTTTCGCCAGTTCCAGCTTCTCATCTTGAATATCGACCGCCAGAATATTGGTAACACCACGCAGTTTAAGCGCCGTGATAGCCGCAAGACCAATAGGACCACAACCCACAACCAATGCCACTTCATCGTTCTGGATGTCACTGCGGTTCACCGCATGCAAACCAACCGCCAGAGGTTCTGTTAGCGCGGCAGCTTCTGAAGGTACATTCTCAGGAACAGGCAGAAGCAGTGCTTCATCAAGCAAGAAATATTCAGAGTAAGCACCATGAATACCCGGAGTCACACCAACACCAGCGCCATTTTGGCTCATGAGGATCGGCACAGAAGTCACGCGGCTACCAACTGGCAAAGCTTGCTGTGTATCATCACCGTATTCGACGATTTCCGCACAAAACTCGTGCCCTAGCATGACTTGTGTATGGTCATCCATGCTTTCTGACATCACACCAAGCTTGCGGTAAACATCAAATACTTCGTCCGTATGACGTGCGATGTGTAAATCTGAACCACAAATACCACACGCTAAGCTACGAACAAGTACTTGGCCCGGTGCTGGTTTAGGCACATCCACCTGCTGCAGGTGAACGCCGCCATCCTGCATTACGATACTGTTCATTGTTGTCATGGAATTACTCTCCAAGCTCGTCGCTTAAAGCTGCAATCGCACCTGGCTTGATGTAACGCGGTGTGATGCCCTGAGCTTTAGCCGTTGCGATAACCACTTGCTCGATCCAACCCGCGTCCATGATGTTCATGAAGTTGCCGTCTTGGTCAAAGTTAATGTTCGCACCTTGGATGACCATAAAGCCATCTGCACCGCCTGACTCTTCTGGACAGTGGAATGTATGGATAGAACCGCCTGGCTCGTACAGGTAGCTGCCAGCCGTTTGTTTTTGATCTGGGTATTCGGTGTAGTGCCACATACCGCTTAGCGTGTAGAAATGCACCACGCCTGTGTGGAAGTGCTTAGGTAGTGTAATTCCTGGCTTAAACTTCGCTCGAATTACCCAAGTGCCGTTTTCTGGGTCAAGAAACAGCGGGTAAACATCGACACCCGGTAGTGCATCTTTGATGATTGACTCTTCATTGGTGTTTAGAGTTAACAGAAAATCCTGATGCTGAATAACTTCTGGTAATGACATAATTTGCTTCCTCGCTTTTGTTGTAATTAGACTTCCACGTCTTAGCCCAGTAGTGGGTATTTAAAATTCTCGAAACCGTCTGATGCACTGACTGTGCAACCGTTGATGCAGTTCGCTTTTTCGCTGACCAAAAATGCAACCACGTTTGCGATTTCTTCTGTCTGAGTAAAGGTATCGCGCATCTGCTCTTTGCGGATGTGGTCCCAAAGGCCGATTGCTTCATATTGGCGTAACATCGGTGTATCCACGCGACCTGGTGCGATGGCGCAAACACGAACACCCAACGGTGCCAGCTCCAAAGCTGCACATTTTGTCATCATGTCGACCGCGGCTTTGCTCACGTTGTAAGTGAACGTCATTTCCGCCGCCATTTGCGCGTAAACAGAAGAGGTATTAAGGATGACTCCAGGTGTGCCTTGTGCCTGGAACTGACGTCCTGCTGCCAAAATGCCGTAGTAAACCCCGTTTTGGTTGACCTTAGAAACGGGTTCAAAATCAGCGACCGGATCATGCTCTAGCAGCGGTTTCGCTAAACCAATGCCAGCGTTATTAATCATGATATCCAGCTTGCCAAACTCCGCGACAGCGTAGTTGACCATGGCTTCCACTTGCTGAAAATCCGTCACATCCGCCGAAAAAGTTTTTAATGATTTCGGGTCAGCGTCTTTATAAACGTCAAGCGACTGCTCCGAAATATCGACAGCCAGCACGTTCGCTCCCTGCTCACGTAGCTTGCCTACGATGGCCTGACCAATTCCACCAGCGGCACCAGTGACGATCGCAGTTTTGTTCATCAATTCCATTTAGCTTCCCTTCTACGATATGTTATGAAAATGTAACTTAGATCAACTCATTGACACTCACTTGACCTTTTGCGAATAAAATTTGATATATTGCGATTTACAAACCATTAACATTTCAAAATCGAGATATGTATATCGTTAGAAGCGGAGCAGCAGACAAATTTGATAGTTTAGTTTCTGAACACGGACAGAATCCGATAGAAATAATGAAACAGGCAGGGCTTTCTGCTGCCCAGTTCCGCGATCCCGATACTTACATCGCCAATTCGAGGCTGGCCGAACTGCTGGAAGTCGCAGCGTTACGCTGTCAGGAACCGATGTTTGGTGTCTTATTGGCTCAACGGCAAAGCTTTAATGCCTTAGGTGACTTACCTATGCTGGTCGCTCGCGCTGAAACGGTCAGAGAGGCATTATTACGTGCTAATGATTACCTCTATTTGCAATCTTCCGGTGTTAAATTCTCGATGACACCACAAGATGATTGGATGAAACTTGCTTTAACTATCGATACCTACAGTGAACAGGTGACAACGCAACTGATGCAAATGAGTGTCATGCAGATGGCTAGGTTTATGGCGAACTTACTCAATATTGATATGAATAGTTTCACCCTGTACCTGACTCAATTTGGCAGCTTGGAAAACCGAAACGGCAACTCAGCCCCGCTTCCCAAGATTCGATTTGGTGAGAAATTTAACGGCATTATGCTCAAGGCGAGCCTGCTTGATACTCGAAACCATCAAGATGAAGACGCGTTAGATCGACACTTTCAGGAGCATCTTAAATACCTGCAAAATCGCTATCCGGATAATCTGAGCGATCAAGCCAGAGATATGATTGGGCGATTATTGCCTACAGGTGAATGCAGTGTCGAACAAGTTGCCAGAGCATTAGACATGCACCCGAGAATGTTACAAATAAGATTAAAAGAGCGCGGGAAGAATTATAGCCTGCTCTTGAGACAAGTGAGGCAGAGCCTGGCGGAGCGTCGCCTTAATGAAAATATTCAAAGTATTACCGATATCGCCCTACAACTTGGCTATGCCGAAACGGCGGTATTCAGTCGTCACTTTCGTCAATGGACGGGTAAGTCACCGAGTCAGTGGCGAAAAGATCATAAATTAGAAAAAGTAAAAGAGCGCTAATATCAGCACTCTTTTACTTTCAGTTGGTTGATTTACTTGAACGACTTAAGTAAACGTTAAATCTCTGTACCATTTGAAGCGATGACTTTCTTGTACCAGTCGAAAGAGGCTTTCTTTTTACGATCTAAGGTACCTTCACCCTTGTTGTCTTTATCGACATAAATAAAGCCGTAGCGTTTTTCCATCTCACCGGTGGATGCGCTCACCAAGTCGATACAACCCCAAGGTGTGTAACCCCATAGCTCAACGCCATCTTTTACTGCCTCACCCATTTGCTCAATATGCGCTTTCAGGTAATCAATACGGTAGCTATCGTTGATTGAGCCATCTTCTTCGACTTTATCGAATGCCCCTAAACCATTCTCGACAACCATCAGTGGTACTTCGTAGCGAGCATAAATTTCATTCAGTGTGTAACGCAGACCAATTGGGTCTATTTGCCAACCCCAGTCTGATGCTTGCAAGTAAGGGTTCTTCACGCCGCCCATTAGGTTACCTGACGTCGTTTCCTTACTTGAATCCGCGGAAACACAGTTCGACATGTAGTAGCTTAGTGTGTAGTAATCGACGGTTCCTTCAGAAAGAATCTCTGCATCGCCCGCTTCCATTTTCACTTCGATGTTATTTTCTTCAAAGTAGCGTTTTGCGTAGTACGGATATTGACCACGCACCTGAATATCACCGCAGAAGTAGTTGTGCATTTTCATGTGTTCTTGAGCAAGTACAATATCTTCAGGATTACACGTGAACGGGTAAGTGGTCAGGAAGCAGATCATACAACCAACTTTATTCTCAGGATTGATCTCATGAGCCAGTTTTACCGCTTTTGCACTGGCGACAAACTGGTGATGCAGAGCCTGAAAACGTAGCTGCGGATAGTCAACCTGATTAATAAAGTCTTCGGTACCTTCGTTAAGGATTCCCAAGCCTAAGTAGTTACCGATAGGCATCGTACCGATGTTGATTTCGTTGAAAGTTAACCAGTATTTCACTTTGCCATTGAAGCGCTTAAACAGTGTTTCCGCGTAACGCGTATAGCAATCAACAACTTCTCTTCCAGCCCAGCCGTTGTATTCTTGAGTCAAACCGAACGGGAGTTCGTAATGTGAAATTGTAACTAATGGCTCAATATCGTATTTTTTTAGCTCGTCAATAACGTCTTCATAGAACTTCAAACCCGCTTCATTGGGTTCCAGCTCCATGCCGGTTGGAAAAATTCGGGTCCAGTTAATGGAAAAACGGAAGGTTTTAAAGCCCATTTCAGCGAACAAGGCAATGTCTTCTCTGAAGCGATGATAAAAGTCGATGGCTTCATGTGAAGGATAGTGAACACCTTCTTCAATAGTGCGAGTGATCCGGCGAGCAACGGTATGAGTCCCACCACTAAACATATCACTTGTACTTGGTCCTTTACCGTCTACGTTCCATGCCCCTTCAAATTGGTTTGCTGCGGTTGCACCACCCCACATAAAATCTTCTGGAAAAACGTTATTGCTCATTTATTTCACCATTATTCAATAAGTTAATATATTTAATGCTCAACTCAAACCTAAGTTCACTTCAGTTCCGAGATGTATTTCTATACAATACAACACAAAATGAAACCGGTTACAACGATACTTAAAAATATTTTTTAAGGCTGATTGATGACGAAAATGAACCCAACTCCAACGTTTGGCATCGTCATTTTTGGTTGTTTTTTACCCTAAATGCCGCGCTTGAATGTGTTCTTAACGCCAAAAAAAGAGATCCGTATAGCGTTTTTAAATCGTCTGGCGATTGTTTCTGTGATCCAATTCTTTATTGCTTTTTATCCCTATTGATGTAAAAAGCGCTTTAGAACTATTCTGAAACCGGTTCCAAAAGCTTAGCTATAAGTGAATATAATAAAGGGAAAGGTGAATATTATGGCTGCGGTAAGAGATTATGCTCAGCTTGCGAAAGACATTCTTGCGCAAGTTGGCGGACAAGAAAATATCACGAGATTTTCACGCTGTGCGACCCGTCTGCGCTTGGTGTTAAAGGAAACGCCTGATGGTGCTGCTGACAAAATTAAAGAAATGCCAGGCGTTATTACGGTTGTCATGAGTGGCGGGCAGTTTCAGGTTGTTATCGGTACTCACGTACAAGATGTTTATGCCGCAATGTCATCGTTAGTTGATACGTCATTGATGTCTGAAAGTACTGAAAAAGTGCGACTCATGGACGCTATTATTGCGTCGATGTCATCCATCTTCGCACCTTTTGTTTATATTCTTGCTGCTGCTGGTATCTTGCAGGGCGCTTTAATTTTCGTCCACTATCTGGCTCCAAGCGTTGCCGGAACTGGCGCATTTGAAGTTCTGAACTTCATGTCCTGGACACCGTTTGTCTTTCTTCCTGTTTTTATCGCCATCACCGCATCCAAACATTTTAACTGTAACCCTCTTATTGCGATCCTTTGCTCATGTGCACTCATCAATCCATCTTGGGCAGACATGGCGTCGCGAATCGCTGATGGTGAATTAATAACCTTTTTAGGTTTACCTCTGGCGAAAACCGTTTATACCGCATCGGTGCTACCACCTATTTTCATGGTTTGGGCATTGAGCTATGTAGAAAGATACATTAAACGCGTCCTACCTGGTGTCGTTCGTGAACTGTTCACGCCGCTACTTTGCATGTTAATCATGGTTCCTGCGACACTGGTACTAATTGGCCCTGCAACCAGCTTCGTCGCAAGCCTGATTGCAACTGGCTACAACACATTGTACGACGTTGCACCCGTCGTCGCCGCGGCCGTTATTGGTGGTATTTGGCAAGTATTGGTTATCTTTGGCGTACATTGGGGCACCACTCCGATTGTCCTAGCGAACTACGAAAACTTTGGCTACGACTCAATTCAGGCCTTCTGTGGTATCGCCGTTGTGGCACAAATGGCTGCCGCTTTCGCTGTCGCATTAAAGTCTCGTAATACTCGCATGAAAACGACCGCCTATTCAGCAGGCATCACAGGCTTCTTCGGCATTACCGAACCTGCAATTTACGGTGTGACATTAAGACTGAAAAAACCATTTATCTGCGGCTGTATCGGCGGCGCAATTGGTGCAGCGGTCGCGAGCCTGTTCAACACGTACTACTATGCTTATGCAGGGCTGACAGGCATTCTGACCGTAGTTAACGCGATTAACCCAGATAACCCAAGTTCATTTACTGGTGCACTGCTGGGCACAGGCATCACCATCGTTGTTACCATCGCTCTGGTTTATTTTGTTGGCTTTGAAGATCCAGTAGAAGCAGAAGACAAGCAAAAAAATGATTTAAACGTAACGCCAGAATTATCGCCTGTAATGAAAAAGACAGCGACGTTAGTTAGCCCATTAAAAGGCGAGATCATTCCTCTTGAAAACGTTAACGATGAAAGCTTTTCACAAAAATTATTGGGTGATGGTGTCGCTATCCGACCAGCAGAAGGAATTGTGAGAGCCCCATGTGACGCTGTAATTTCATCGGTTATTGGGACTAAGCATGCCGTCGGAATGACATCCACCAATGGTGCTGAAGTACTGATTCACGTCGGACTCGATACCGTAGAACTAAAAGGTCAATTCTTTGAATGTTTGGTCGAACTTGACCAACAAGTTAAAGCGGGTGACCCACTGATCAAATTTGATCTGCAAAACATTGCTAGCGCAGGTTATGACACAACCACACCGTTTATCGTAATGAACAGTGATGAGTACGAATTTGAACTGATCGAGCAAGATCAAGAAGACAAACAAATTGAAATTGGACAGCCTGTTATTCAAATGGCTTAAGGGTAAGTAAAGATGAGTAGTATTTTTCCTGAAAACTTTTTATGGGGCGGCGCAGTAGCTGCACACCAGGTTGAAGGCGGATGGGACCGTGATGGAAAAGGTCCGAGTATCGTAGATGTGTTGTCCGGTGGTGATGTAAGCACTCAACGTAAAATTACCGATGGTGTGTTAGAGGGTTACCACTACCCGAACCACGAGGCTACGGCATTTTACGATCACTACAAAGGTGACGTCGCACTGCTGGCCGAAATGGGCTTTAAATGTTTCCGCACCTCTATTTACTGGCCACGTATTTTCCCTAAAGGTGACGAGCTAGTACCAAACGAGGCGGGCTTACAGTACTACGATGATCTGTTTGATGAGTTATTAAAACACGGTATTGAACCAGTCATTACCCTATCCCACTTTGAAATGCCGCTGCATTTATCGAAGGAGTACGGGGGCTTTAAAGATCGTCGCGTGGTCGATTTCTTTGTTCGCTACGCAGAAACGGTTATGCGTCGTTACAAGAACAAAGTGAAATACTGGATGACGTTCAACGAGATCAACAACCAACGCGATTTGCATTTACCTCTGTGGGGCTACTCAAACTCAGGCGTGGATTACACGGTTGAGGAAAACCCTGAAGAGTGCATGTACCAGGTGGTTCACCATGAAATGGTAGCCAGTGCAAAAGTGGTCAAGTTGGGTCATGAGATCAACCCAGACTTCCAAATTGGCTGTATGGTTGCATGGGTACCTATTTATCCATATTCGTGTAATCCGGATGACGTCATGCTAGCTCAAGAAGCGATGCGTAACCGCTTCTTCTTCAGTGATGTCCATATGCGCGGCGAATATCCGGCATACACACTGAAAGATTGGGAACGCAAAGGCTACAACATCAAGATGGAACCCGGCGATCTGGAGTTCTTAAAAGAAGGTGTTTGTGACTATATTGGCTTTAGTTACTACATGTCTGTCGCGGTAAAAGCCGACGCTGAAGAAACAACAGAAGGCTCAATGAGTGGCTTTACGGGCAGCGTTAAGAACCCATACGTTCAAGCCTCTGAATGGGGTTGGCAGATTGACCCTGTCGGTTTGCGCTACTCGCTCTGCGAACTGTATGAGCGCTACAACAAGCCACTGTTCATTGTAGAAAATGGTTTTGGCGCAATAGATAAAGTTGAAGAGAACGGCGAAATCAATGATGACTACCGAATCGACTACCTGAAAGCGCATATTGAAGAAATGCAGAAAGCGGTTAACTACGACGGTGTTGATTTAATGGGCTACACCCCTTGGGGCTGCATCGACTGCGTGTCTTACGGTACGGGTGAATACCGTAAACGATATGGCTTTATTTATGTCGATCGTCACGACGATGGCACTGGAACCATGGGCCGTAGCCGTAAGAAGAGCTTCTACTGGTACAAAGACGTCATCAACAGCAACGGTGAAAAACTGTAAAGCACCAGCGAGAAGCTATAGATAGAACAATGCACCCTAAGCCCCGGCGAAGGGTGCATTTTTTGTCCTGAAGTTCGCTCATAAACCACGACCGCAGATCACAGATTTAAGTCAAAGCAGATATTTTAGGAACAACAAAGGGCTTCTCCAGATCCTAGGGGAAGCCCTTTTATTTAACCTAAATTGCAGCGAATGTCGTCAGCCAATCTCTATTCCGTACAAGATCAGGCTATTGATTTACCGAGAAGTTTCACCACCTCTTGGGACGTAGAAAAGTCTTCAAGAGAGGTCAGCTTGATATCTGCAATGCCAAAGCGTGGATTCATTTCCTGCCCCGGTTCAGGTACACAAATGGCGGTCATACCTGCGGCTTTCGCTGCAATCAAACCGTTAACTGAGTCTTCAATAGCCAAGCAGTTATGAGGCTCGGTGTTCAACTTCACTGCCGCATCCATGTACACCTGAGGGTGAGGTTTTCCATACGGCAGATGCTCAGCCGAAACATAGATTGAGAAATACTTACCGATTTCAAATGTTTCCAGAACCGCTTCGATTAGGCGTAAAGGTGAAGATGAAGCCAACCCAATTTTCAAACCCGTTTTGGCCAGTATATCCAAAGATTCTTTCACACCCGGAAGAAGTTGACCGTGCGTCTTAATTTGTCCGATCACTTCCGTCAAAATAGCATCTGCAAGATCAGGGGCACATTTCGGATCTAAATTACAGTAGCGTATCCAATAATTGGCGATTTCATCGATGCGAAGACCGGTACTCTGATAAGCAAGTTGCTCGGTGATTTGCCCACCAAAACGTGCAACCGCGTTGACTTTCGCCTTGCGCCAGAACGGCTCAGAATCAACAAGCACGCCGTCCATATCAAAAATAATTGTTTCTATCAAAATGGTTTCCTGTTCCTTAATTATGAAAAGTGTTATCAAAATGACTTTAAGATGCAGGATTCGAACTAGGTTGTTTTGACAGGGAAATCCTGTAGGAGTCATTACCGTCAGATCACTGAATAGCAAAGCATAAATGTACTTATACTTATCAAGAGACTTCTGTTGCTCATAACTAGCATACACCAACAATTGAAACCGGTTACAGTTAGAGTAATATAATTCTCAGAAAACTGTGAGGACAAGCAAAACCAGACAATTTTTTGCTCTTATGCCTCGTGATGAATCAGTGTGTATTGGACTTACGTCTAAAATAAGACAACGGTTTACCTTCGCTCAGACAAATAGTGTAAACTGTCAAACCAAAGTATTTGGGAATAAAAAAATGGCGACAATCAAAGACGTATGTAAAGCTGCAGGTGTTTCAAAGGCAACCGTATCCAGAGTTATAAATGGAAGCGAATATGTGAAAGATCAGACTCGTGAGTCTGTGTTAGCGGCTATGAAATCTTTAGGCTATCAACCTAATGCTTTTGCGCGTGCTTTGGCAACAAACAGCTACAATACGTTCGGTTTAGTTCTCCCTCATTTTGAAAGTCACTATTTTGGTTCCATGCTGACAGAAGCCGCGATGGATATGCAAAAAGCTGACAAGAAATTGTTTGTGATGAACAGCAGCGACAATGTAGAAGGCGAAGAGGAAGCAGTGCGCTCCCTTAACGCTCATAACTGCGATGCTATTCTGATTTACAGCCGTCATTTGTCTGAGCAGCAACTTTCTACTCTGCAACAGGAAATGAAAACCCAACTTATAGTCATCAATCGCGCTCTGGACGATGAAAAGTTATTCAGCTTTTATTTCGATCAAGAGCAAGTGGCGCGTGTCGCAACTCAATACCTTTTAGATCTTGGCCATAAACAGATTGCTTGTATCACAACTCCAATGTCTAGCAGTACAGGACAAAAGCGTCTTTCGGCTTATAAAGAAACCTTGATCAAACATGACATTGAAGTAAATGACGGGCTGGTTTATGAAGGCCAGAGCAATCCTGAAAGTGGATACGATGCCACAATCAAACTGATTGATAGTGGCGTACCTTTTAGCGCTATTTTTTCGTGTACCGACTCTATGGCCATCGGTGCAATTCGTGCACTGCATGACAAAGGACTAAAAGTTCCTGAAGATATTTCAGTCATTGGTATCGATGGTGACCCAACAGCGAGTTTTATGGTACCGCGAATTTCAACCGTGGAACTGCCTATTTTAGAACTCACGCGCGATGCTATCACTACTGCACTGACGCTGAATAAAGAACAGCAGACCGTTCAAAAACACTTCCAATATCAGGGCTCGCTGCAAGTAAGAGAATCTACTCAAAAATTGAATTGATCGCTCTCTGACACCTAAAAATTGACTAACCCGCGCGTTGCTTTCCTTTATCGGCGCGGGCTAGATAAGGCAAAAATACGTCCTACTCGTCCCTAATCCTATCTCCAACTCGCTCAATATCCCCCGTTTACTCAGAGGTGATTAGTTCACAGTCTTCCCTCAAAAATTTAAGAAAATACAGAATCTTATTAGTTCCAATTCTGATAACACTCCTTTGTCTCATAACCTTTGACAGTGTTTTTTACATTAAAAAATGCAGCACTGAGTACAAATCTCAACCACAATTGTCTTTATTGATAAGTATCAAGAATAACGAGGAATTTATAAATGCACCGATATTTTTAACCATCGATTCCAAGCCATGGTTAAAGATTGCGACAGATCCAAGCGATCTGAATAGGAAAACAGAGACCTCATTTCCGAGGGCCAAGAGCATCGGATTTTCAACAAGGAGAGTGTATGAGAGGCATTACTATGCATTTTACGTTGGAGGAATTCCAAGAACGTTTATCCAAAGTTCGACAATCGATGCTCGAACGAGAATTGGATGTACTCATTATCCATGACCCATCCAATATGTCTTGGCTAACTGGCTATGATGGCTGGTCTTTCTATGTGCCACAATGTGTGATTGTAGGACCTGAAGGTGAACCAATATGGTTCGGGCGTTGCCAAGACGCGAATGGTGCTTACAGAACCGCGTATATGTCGGCTGAAAACATCGCCTCCTACCCCGACCATTACGTCATGAATCCACCTCTGCACCCGATGGATTATCTGGTTGAAGCTGTATTGACACCACGTTGCTGGGATCGCGGTCGTATCGGCGTAGAAAAAGACAACTATTACTTTAGTGCAACCGCCTATGAGTCATTGATTGATCACTTGCCAAACGCACAGTTACTCGATGCAACAGGTCTGGTTAACTGGTGCCGTGCCGTAAAGTCGGACCAAGAGTTGTCCTACATGTACCGCGCTGCGCGTATTGTCGAAAACATGCACCGTGTCGCGTTTGATATGATCGAACCAGGCTTGCCTAAACATCATCTGGTTGCAGAGATTAACCGTCAGGCGGTCCTTGGTCATGAGGATCATTTTGGTGATTACACCGCAATTGTTCCGCTATTGCCCTCGGGTGCTGATGCTTCCGCGCCTCACTTAACTTGGGACGACAGGCCGTTCAAAAAAGGAGAAGGGACCTTCTTTGAAATCGCTGGTGCACATCGGCGTTACCACTGCCCTCTATCCCGCACTATTTTCTTAGGCGAACCTGATGACAAGTTTAAACGTGCCGACGAAGCGCTCACAAGAGGTCTTGAAGCAGGTTTAGAAGTCGCTAAACCCGGCAACACGTGTGCTGATATCGCCAACGCTTTGAATAAAGTCCTCGATAAAGCAGGCTTTTCCCGTGAAGGCGCTCGTTGCGGTTATCCCATTGGCCTGAGTTATCCACCCGATTGGGGCGAACGGACCATGAGTCTTCGCGACACCGACAAAACCGTTCTAAAAGAGGGCATGACGTTCCATTTTATGCCCGGCCTATGGTTTAAAGACTGGGGCCTAGAGACCACAGAAAGCATTGTTATTACCCGCCTTGGCGCAAAAACATTATGTGATTTTCCGCGCCATTTGTTTATTAAACACTGATTAAACCGGGTTAATACAAAAAGATTTCGTAAAGAAAAGGAGTTTGCATGCAAGATAGCTCGATCACAGCCACTGTCGACTTTGACCGAGAAGGTATCCAACACGGATTTCTAACCCTACCTCACTCCCATGATGATTCCGCATGGGGAAGCATCATGATCCCGATAACCGTGATAAAAAATGGCCCGGGTCCAACATCACTTTTAACCGGGGGAAATCATGGCGACGAATATGAAGGGATCACCAGCCTGTTAAAGCTGGCGAGTTCATTACAGCCTGAGCAGATACAAGGGCGCGTGATTATTGTCCCAATGATGAATTTGCCCGCGGTCCAGAATGCTTCCCGCACTTCCCCTATCGATAAAGGTAACTTAAACCGCAGCTTTCCCGGCAACCCGTCGGGAACAGTCACAGAGAAAATCGCCGACTACTTCACCCGCTATCTGGTGCCATTGTGCGATTTCGCTCTGGATATTCACTCAGGGGGAAAAACGTTAGACATCGTCCCTTTTGCCGCCGCACATCGCTTAGATAATCCAGAACAGGAAGAAGCCTGCATATTGGGAGCGACAATGTTTGGTGCACCTTACACCATGATTATGCTCGAAATGGACGCCACCAGCTTGTATGACACCGCGGTAGAATCTCAGGAAAAAGTCTTTGTAACCACGGAACTGCGCGGAGGCGGCACCAGTACACCACTAACTATTCAATATGCCGATCGCGGTATCCGTAATTTCCTGCGTTTTGCTGGCAACCTTTCTGGCAATTATGAAAAGCCCAGTCAAACAACCCAGTTGCTCGACATGCCAGATGCAGACTGTTATGTCCAAAGCCAGCACAGAGGCATAGCGGAATACCGGTTTGAACTTGGTGATGCCATCAAACAGGGTGATGTTATTGTAAGAATCTATTCAACAGAACGAACTGGCGAAGTGCCAGTAGAATATCGCGCCGAGAGAGATGGCATTTTCGCTGCACGCCGTTTTCCTGCTATGGTGAATATTGGTGACACTCTCGCCGTCATCGCGAAGGATTGCGGAGTATTAACTTAAACGGCTAGCTAAACATCATCAGCATTTCGTCCCAACCAAGAGGAGACCAACCATGCGCCTCGATCGCTACGACGTCAAAATTCTACAGATTCTGCATGACAATGGCCGCATCACCAAATCTCATCTTGCAGAAGAAATTAACCTGTCCGTCAGCCCGTGCTGGGAACGTGTGAAAAAACTTGAAGAAGCCGGCATCATAGAAGGTTATGGTGCCAGAGTGAATACCGATGTGCTGTTTAAACGAACGTCCGTCATGGTGGAAGTCTCACTCAAAGAGCACAACGCACAGGCGTTCAGACGTTTTGAGCAATTGGTAAAGCATACTCCTGAAGTGACCGATTGCTACGCCACAGGCGGCGGCGTTGATTATATCCTCAAGGTTCAATCCGAAGATATCGACCAATACCAGAGGCTGATCGACAACTGGCTGGATTCAGAAGTCGGCATTGAACGCTACTTCACCTACATCGTCACTAAAACCATCAAACGCGATTCTGGTAACTTAGAGATCAAGCAAAACGTTCTGTTCTGAAAGGAAAAGTGAAATCTGATCTCAGCAGAAAAAAACGCTACTTTCTGTCTTTATAAAGAAAAACCTCGCGGTTCTGCCTTTCGCATCAGAAATAATTTAACCCCCTCCTCGATTACAGTTTAACTATGGATAACGATGTTCGAGAGGGACTTATGACAGCACTTCATAACTTTCATGGCGACGAAGTTAAAGCGTCGCATGACATGATGGCAATCATGGAAGACGTACGCTTGGTGAGAGGACTCGCCTACATTAATGGCAAGTGGACAAGTGGCGATCATTTCCATCCCGTTCATAATCCTGCCGACGGCAGCATCATCGGATATACCACCCGACTTTCACAGCAGCAACTCTACCAAACGATTGATGATGCTGATCGTGCCTTTCGTCAGTGGCGAAAAATGCAGGCAGAGCAACGTGCTGAAGTCTTGATGCGTTGGCACGATCTGATACTCCAATCCAAACAAGATCTCGCCCGTTTAATGGTGATGGAGCAAGGCAAAACCATAGGCGATGCACTTGGTGAAATTGACTACGGCGCGTCTTTTATTCGCTGGTTTGCAGAAGAAGCACGCCGCAGCTACGGTGAAACCATTCCCAGCCATATACCTAATGCCCAGCTTTCGACAATTCGCGAGCCTATTGGGGTTGCAGCATTAATCACGCCATGGAATTTCCCTAATGCGATGGTGACGAGAAAAGCCGCGGCCGCATTAGCGATTGGTTGTCCTGTGATAATCAAGCCTGCGAGCGAAACACCATTTTCATCGTTAGCCTTGGCAGAGCTCGCCGATCGAGCTGGGTTTCCGGCGGGTGTTTTTAATGTGGTGACCGGTGACGCTGCCATGATCTCTAAGACGCTGTGTCACTCCGATAAAGTAAAAGCCCTGTCGTTCACCGGCTCAACCCGAGTCGGAAAATTGCTCCTGCGTGACGCGGCACAAACGGTAAAGAAATGCAGTATGGAATTAGGTGGTAACGCACCTTTTATCGTCCTGCCCGATATGGAAGTCGAAGCCGCAGCCAAAGCAGCCGTAGAGGCAAAATTCCAAACTGCCGGACAAGACTGTTTGGCCGCAAACCGAATTTTCGTTCCGCAGGATAAATACGAGCCGTTCTTAGAAGCCTTTGCCAAACACATGAGCATGATTGTGTTGGGTAACGGCTTAGACGACAAGACCAATATGGGACCTCTGATCAATTGTGCCGCGGTGGACAAAGCTCACGATTTAGTTCGTGACGCACTTGAAAAAGGGGCGCGATTGGTTGCGGGTTACCACGACTCCGTTCCGGGTGAAAACTTCTTTGCACCAACCCTGCTCGCCGATGTGACATCTGAAATGGCCGTCTACCGCGAAGAAAACTTTTGTCCCGTCGCTGGCGTGCTGCCCTATCAAGATTTAGACACCGTGATAGACATGAGTAACGACACCGAATATGGCCTCGCCGCCTACGTTTATGGACATGACATCCACCAGATATGGCGATGTATGCGTGGTTTGGAATTTGGCATGGTGAGCGTCAATTCCGTCAAGATGACTGGCCACCCTATCCCATTTGGCGGCGTAAAACAGTCAGGATTGGGACGCGAGGGGAGTCATCATGGCTTTGAAGAATTCAGCGAAATTAAATATTGCTGCTTAGGCAACCTGCCTAGCGTGAGTGGCTGTTGAGACAAGAAAGTTGGAGATAAACAGGAGAAGGACTATGAACAATAAAACACAACAACTACTGGAGATCGATCGTCAACGTGTTTTTCATGCCTCAACCCACCTCAAGCAGTACGCGGCTGGTGAGCTTCCGGGCAGAATCATATCAAGCGGACAAGGTATTCGAATCACCGACTCAGAAGGCACTGAGCTTATCGACGGATTTGCCGGTTTGTATTGCGTAAACATTGGATATGGCAGAACAGAGATGGCGGAGGCGATTTACGAGCAAGCGAAAGAGTTGGCGTACTACCATACCTATGTTGGTCACACCAATGAAGCCTTGGTTAAACTCTCAGACCGCATTATCAAAATGGCACCGGACGGAATGAGCAAAGTTTACTATGGCATGTCCGGTAGTGATGCGAATGAAACCCAGCTCAAATTAGTCTGGTACTACAATAATGTCCGTGGCCTCCCTGAGAAGAAAAAAATCATCTCCCGAGATCGCGCTTACCATGGTTCAAGTATCGCTTCAGGCTCGATGACTGGTTTACCACTGTTCCACGCCCACTTTGATCTGCCACTGGAACGCATCAAGCACACCATGGCCCCCTACTATTACCGCCGTGAAGATGATTCACTATCAGAGTTAGAATTTTCGCAATACTGTGCGGATCAGCTTGAGTCAATGATCCTCGCCGAAGGGCCTGACACCGTCGCAGCAATGATTGCCGAACCCGTACTCGGAACCGGTGGTATTGTTCCGCCGCCACAAGGCTATTGGCAGGCGGTCCGTAAAGTTCTCGATAAATACGATGTTCTGTTGATCGCTGATGAAGTGGTGTGTGGCTTTGGTCGTTTGGGCTCTGATTTTGGCTCTATCCACTATGACATGAAGCCAGACCTTATTACAGTTGCAAAAGGCTTAACATCGGCATACCAGCCTCTTTCAGGCGTGATTGTCGGCGAACGAGTTTGGAATGTTCTGGAAAATGGTACCGACCTATGGGGCGCAATCGGCCATGGATATACCTATTCAGGGCATCCAATGGGGGCAGCGGCGGCGAACTGCAACTTAGATATCATTGAGCGAGAAGGCTTAGTTCAAAACGCAGCAGATGTGGGCGCTTATTTGCAACAACGTATGACGGAAACCTTCCAAGATCATCCTCTCGTCGGCGATTCTCGAGGTATCGGTTTACTGCATGCACTGGAGTTCTCTCCAGACAAACTGCGTCGCGCGCACTTTGATCCCAATTTAAAAGTGGGTCCACAAGTCTCGGCCGCCTGCCTGGAAGTCGGCCTGATCGCAAGGGCTATGCCTCATGGTGACATTCTGGGCTTTGCGCCAGCGCTTATCACCAGTCGTAACGATGTCGACACTATCGTGGCTAAAGCGCACCGAGCGGTTAACAAAGTGATGGATAACCTCGTCACCTCTAAACAGTGGAACGCGAAGTAAACACCTTAAACGTCACACATACTGAGCATGACGCGCCGGCTTTTACCTCAAAAGCCGGCATTTTATTAGGATATTCAGCCTACATCCCTTACCTGCCCTTTCCTTGCGGATCAGGACTGGTTAAAATAACAAAAATTGCGTATTAACTGGATTAAACATGGCAAAACTTACCCTTCAAGAACAAATGCTAAAAGCTGGCTTAGTTAACGAGAAAAAACTCAAGAAAGCGAAAAAAGGCTCTAAAAAATCCCGCGTTCAGGCACGCGAAGTCAAAGCGGCCGTTGAAGAGAGCAAACGCCAGCAGTTAGAACGAGATAAAGCGTTGAGCGAACAACAGAATGCTGAACGTTTGAGTAAAGAGATCAAAGCGCAAATCAATCAACTGATCGAAATGAACAAAGTTGATTTGAAAGATGGCGACATCAAATACAACTTTACCGACGGCACTTTGGTGAAATCACTCTACGTTGATTCTCTGATTCGTGAACAGTTGATCAAAGGTATTCTGGCTATCGCGGTTGTAGGCGAGAGCTATGTGGTTATCCCTCGTGGCGTGGCAAACAAAATTGCGCAACGTGACGAGTCTGTAATTATCGATCAAAAAGAACCTGAAGCCGACATTCCTGCAGAGGATGACCCATATGCAGAGTTCGTCGTTCCTGATGATTTGATGTGGTAATTCACCAGCACCTAAAAACGAAAGGCAGCGAAATTCGCTGCCTTTTTTGTTTCTTTCTATTGTTATCTTGCTTTCAAGTTACTTAGAAAGACAAGTTTTCGATAATGTCGTCATCAACTTGGTTCGCTAACGTCACCTTAAGCTTCGGTGTTCTTTCCATTTCACGTTGAATCGCAAAATTAGCTTCTTTGTTACGTGCCCAGCTACGACGTGCGATACCGTTGTTAACATCGAACAAAAGCATAGACTTCAATCGGCGCTCAGCGCTGTCACTGCCGTCAAGCAACATACCAAAGCCACCGTTGATCACTTCACCCCAGCCTACACCGCCGCCGTTATGGATAGAAACCCAAGTCGCGCCACGGAAACCATCCCCGATTACGTTGTGAATCGCCATGTCAGCAGTAAAGCGGCTGCCATCGTAGATGTTCGACGTTTCACGGAACGGTGAGTCAGTACCACTTACATCGTGGTGGTCACGACCAAGTACCACTGGACCGATTTCACCGCGATTGATCGCATCATTGAATGCTTTCGCGATTTCCATACGACCTTGCGCATCCGCGTAAAGAATACGGGCTTGTGAGCCTACAACCAGTTTGTTCTGTTTCGCATCTTTGATCCAAGTAATGTTGTCTTGCATCTGTTGCTGAATTTCTTCTGGCGATTCTTCCATGATCTTGCTTAGCACTTCCGCAGCAATCGCATCGGTTCTGTCCAGATCTTCTGGTTTACCTGAAGTACAAACCCAACGGAATGGACCAAAACCGTAGTCAAAACACATAGGACCAAGAATGTCCTGCACATATGATGGGTATTTAAAGTCGATGCCGTTTTCCGCCATCACATCGCCACCAGCGCGAGAAGCTTCAAGCAAGAAGGCATTACCGTAGTCAAAGAAGTAAGTACCACGAGCTGTGTGTTTGTTTACTGCATCAGCATGACGCTTGAGAGTCTCTTGTACTTTTACCTTGAACACTTCAGGCTCTTCACGGATTAGACGGTTAGACTCTTCGTAGCTGATATCAACCGGGTAGTAACCGCCTGACCAAGGGTTGTGCAGTGACGTCTGGTCCGAACCCAGATGTACAAAGATTTCCTTCTCGTAGAAAGCTTCCCATACATCAACCACGTTACCGATAAAGGCAATCGACACCACTTCTTCATTAGCCTGAGCTTTGCGAACACGATCAACCAGTGCGTCCATGTTATCAACTAGCTCATCGACCCAACCTTGTTCGTGACGCTTAATCGCCGCTTTCGGGTTCACTTCTGCACACACTGTAATACAGTTTGCGATGTTACCTGCTTTAGGCTGCGCACCGCTCATACCGCCAAGACCAGCAGTTAGGAAGATCTTACCTTGTGGGCTTTGACCTTTTTCCAAAACCTTACGGAACGCGTTCATTACCGTGATTGTGGTTCCATGTACGATACCTTGTGGACCGATGTACATGAACGAGCCAGCCGTCATCTGACCGTATTGAGTCACGCCTAATGCGTTGAATTTTTCCCAGTCATCTGGCTTGGAGTAGTTCGGGATCATCATGCCGTTAGTCACAACAACACGTGGGGCCTCTTCAGACGACGGGAACAGCCCCATAGGGTGACCAGAGTACAAGTGCAACGTCTGGTCGCTTTCCATCTCACTTAGGTATTTCATGGTCAGCAGATATTGCGCCCAGTTCTGGAATACCGCGCCGTTACCACCGTAAGTGATAAGCTCTTCTGGGTGCTGTGCTACTGCAGGATCTAAGTTGTTGTCGATCATCAGCATGATGGCCGCTGCCTGCTCACACTTGGCTGGATAATCTGAAATAGAGCGCGCTTTCATGTTGTAGCTTGGCTTGAAGCGGTACATGTAAATACGGCCGAAATCTTTCAGCTCTTGAGCAAACTCCGCTGCTAATTCCTGATGCCACTCTTTCGGGAAGTAACGCAATGCATTACGAATAGCCAGCTGCTTCTCTTCTGGGCTCAGAATGTCTTTACGCTTTGGCGCGCGGTTTACGCCTTCCGGATAAGGCTTTGCTTCCGGCAGTGTACTAGGGATACCTTGCTTAATCTGGTCTTGAAAATTTGATACTGTTTCCATTTTATAAGTCTCCCTTAGTTCACGTTAAATGCTTGTGTTTTAACCAGTGTGATCATCGCATCGATATCAGGCTTAAGCAGGCGGTCTTCTTCTAGCTTGGCAACTTTCTCACGAATAATCTGGAAGTTTTCTTCAATCAGATCTGAACATTTGTGCGGACGTCTGAACTCTATCGCCTGTGCAGCGTACATCAGCTCAATGCCAAAAATCTTTTCCAAATTACCTAAGATTTGGTTCAGTTTTCGACCCGAAATACTACCCATAGAAACGTGATCTTCCTGACCCATTGAGGTCGGCACGCTGTCAGCAGACGGTGGGAAACAGAGTGATTTGTTTTCAGTAACCAGTGCAGCTGTCGCGTATTGCGGAATCATCATGCCCGAGTTAAGACCGCCAGATGAGGTCAACAGACGCGGCAGACCGTGCAAGCCCTCAAGAAGCAGGTAACAACGACGATCTGCAATATTGCCCAGCTCCGCAGCTGCGATTGAAGCGTAATCCAATACCATCGCCAAAGGTTGACCATGGAAGCTACCACCTGAAATTGCTTCTTCAGAACTGATAACAATCGGGTTATCAGTCACAGAGTTCATTTCGATTTCAGCCAGCTCTTTTAAGTGGTTAAAGGCGTTGCGAGAAGCACCGTGTACCTGTGGAATACAGCGCAATGAATATGGGTCTTGCACGCGAACACAATCAGCATGAGAAGCCATGTTCTCAGAACCTTCGAAGAAACGGCGCATACGCGCAGCAACTTCAATGTTACCTGCGAACGCACGCGTCAGGTGAAGCTCTTCTCTGAATGGCGAGCCACTGCCTTGCATGCCCTCGATACTCATCGCGCCAGCCAAATCAGCCAGATCCAGAAGGTAACGCATTTTTGTAAGCGCGGTAATCGCATGTGACAGAATAAATTGTGTGCCGTTGATCAGTGCCAAACCTTCTTTAGCATGCAGCTCAAGAGGCTCTAGGCCGTTTTCACGAAGTGCTTCCGCTGCAGGAACAATGCGGTCTCCCTGCCAGAACTCACCTTCACCAATCAATGGTAAAAACAGGTGAGAAAGAGGCGCTAAGTCGCCTGATGCGCCAACTGAGCCTTGCTCCGGTACAACAGGGATTAAGTCTAGTTCGATAAACGCCAACATACGCTGAACCACTTCTAAGCGAATGCCCGAGTAGCCCTGACTTAACGCATGCACCTTAGTAATCAGCATCAGTTTTGAAATTGGTTTAGCAATTGGCTCACCAACACCAACCGCATGAGTAATCAGGAGGTTTTTTTGTAGTAGATGCGTTTCTTCAGGTGAGATTTGCGTATCACATAGAGGACCGAAACCAGTATTGATGCCGTACACCGCCTTATCAGATGCAGCGATGATGTCTACATTACGACGACTTGCATTAATCTTATCCAGCGCTTCTTCACACAATTCCGCTTTGATGCTGCCGTCAGCAATTCCATTTACGATATCTAGGTTTAGTCGGTCTACACCATATCTAAACGTCATTTTGTTCTCCTAACATACGATATTTTGCTATCACGTTACTTATGGACCTATGCTAGCTTGCTCTGGATGTTTTATAAAAGCATAATGTTCGTAGTTCATTCCGATTTTATCGAACTAAAAAGCCAACATAGAAAGAGGTCACTCCATGCAGGTTCAAGATGTCGATTTACGTATGCTGAGGATATTCGTCGCTATCGTCGAATGCGGTGGTTTATCAGCTGCAGAATCCCGCCTAAACATTGGGCGTTCAACCATTAGCTCACATTTGTCTGATTTGGAGTTACGTCTTGGACTTAAGCTGTGTAAACGTGGCCGAAGCGGTTTTGAGGTGACAGAGGCGGGGCATGTGACTTACCAGGCATCGCTGGAGTTACTTCAGCAGTGTGAAGCTTTTGCTGCGACCGTCGCAAGTTCGAAAAACGAACTCTCGGGTCGAGCAACGATTGCCATGATTGACACCTTAGTCAACGATCCGCGCTGCCGCGTGTCAGAGGTAGTGTCGTCATTAAAAAGCCGAAGCAACAACTTACAGTTCGACATTAACGTCTGTGAAGCACGCGAAGTTGAAACGTCCGTAGCCAATGGTCGCTCGCTGGTCGGGATCGGCGTCAGTCGCCACCAATTAAGGGGACTGGATTACTATCCGCTGCACAATGAAACCAACTATTTGTATTGCGGTAAAGGCCACCCGCTGTTCGACTGTAAGCCTTCTGAAATCAAGACTCTTTTACAACAAGCAGAAGTGATCACCAGTAACTATATGCGAGATAAGGAAACTCGCAACGATGCACTGAATTACCAAAATAGCGCTACCGCCTATCACGATGAGGGAATTGCTCATCTCATTTTATCCGGCGCGTTTATCGGTTACCTGCCCGAGCACTACGCCAGCAATTGGGTCGACAAGGGGTTGTTCAAGCCTATCCTGCCGGAAAAGTACACCTATCAAATTCCGGTCATGCTGATCACGTTAAAAAACAACTCGGCTTCACCATTGGCTAAAGCGCTGATTTCAGAAATAAAACGCTGTCACAGCGCTAACTGATAATCAGGCATAGATAGACTAAAAAGCGATTAGGGGTTACGAATATGTCCACCCCTGCAAACCATATGCTCTAAATCACATATTTATTACTATAATTGAAGCAATTTGGTTAGCGAGCTCTTAGTTATCATGTCAGATAAAATTACGGTTTGGATTGGCGTATTCTCGTCAATCATCACCATTATTCTTAGCGTCATGAATTTCAATCTAAATGCTGAAATGCAAGAAATTGACGCCTATGTCAAAAAGGTGGAAGCGGACTTAAAACAAAAGACCTTTGAGCTAGAGAAATCCAAAGAGAATACATCTCGGTATGAGTTTATTAATAAACTCATGCCCGATTTACTGGTTGATGATAAAAAGCATGTTGTTCTTACCACTAATCTGATTGCTTTAGTTCTCGATGAATCCGAAACTGAGCAGCTGTTTAACGGCCTCGCGAGTTCAACAGAAGAGAATGTAAGTAGTGTAGGTAAAATTGGCATCGCAACTATCTCAAGCGTCCAGGAAAACAAATCGAAATATCAATCGGCAATTGAATATGAGGCAAAAGCTTTTGACGCTTTAGTGAGTGAAGACTTTGCAAATGCAATAAACTACCTCGATTTGGCCGAAGAGGTGTATCCCTCTTTTCATCAAGTCTATGAAATCAAAAAGCTCCTACAGGAAAACATAGCAAATTTACATGACGAAAATACAAAAGCAGCGGTTTTGAAAAAAATCGTGTTCGAACTCAGCTGGAAAGCCCCTCAACCACAGCTCAGTCAACTAAAAGAAATGGTAGAGTGAATAGTGGAATAAATCAGTATATTCAACTCATAAACGACTCTGTCTCACGCGCCTTAGAACCAAGCTCAACCAAGAACGACTAAACGTTTTCAAAGCTTTCTATTGATTGATAAATAGCCCACCTTCGTTCATCAAGCTTTTGGTATCAAAGTCGCTTTAAAACTGAAGGCTCTCCAAACCCTAAAATAACCGGTGCAGTCATTCAATGAGAGAAAGAAACCCAAGAGCTATTATGGTTTGATGATGACGATCTTATTTACTTGTAAACAAAACGTTAAAAAGTAATTGTGACTTCAAGGTGTTTTTCTTATATAAACGGTTAACACAAACTAAGTGTCATTACGCTGAATCAAAAAATTCTTTCGTTTTGGGCAAGGAGACCACGAATGCTTTGGATTGTCATAAAGTACCTTACCACCGCGGCTGTCGTTGTTTTGATTTCTGAAGTCGCAAAACGAAGCGATAAATTAGGTGCTTTAGTTGCGGCTTTACCGACAGTCACAATCTTAGCTTTGATCTGGATGTACATTGAGGGACAGGGAAGCAACAAACTCTCTAATCATGCGTTTTATACTTTCTGGTATGTACTACCAACGTTACCCATGTTTCTGCTCTTTCCTTACTTGTTGGCTAAATACTCTTTTTGGGTCACATTGCTAATAAGCTGCTTAGTATCCATTGTTTGCTTTGGCCTTACTCATATGTTGGTAAAGCAGTTTGGAATCAACTTGTTGTGAATATTGAGTAAAACAGCGTGACTCATACCATCCGAAACACTAGGCAGTAAAAAGCCCACCGAAGTGGGCTAAATATCTAATGCCAAACTGTTTACTGAGATAAAAGCTCTTCAATCAGCTGACATGTATATTGCAAGTTTCCTTGCTCAACGACATTAGCGAGCCCTTTTCTCGGCTCATCAACAGTGCCTGGACCATGACCATCACCCGAAGGATCCGCTGAATGACCTCCCTGATCAAAGTCTTTCTCTTTGATCATTTCCATGGTCAAGGTTCCCCAGTTGCACTCTATGGTCATAGATTGGATCGGTGGGCCCGCATAAGCAAACGATGCAAATAGGGTTGCGAGCCCAGCAAAAAGCACAGGTATACATACTTTAGATATTTTCATAATCTCCTCCGTGATTTTTACCTGTCTAGATGGCACGTGTACCGCCTTTCACCATCGCTTTATACTGTAGCCCACATCACTGATACGTTCCTGAATAGCCCTTTGTTGAACCAAAGACTGACAAATAAAAGATGCTCGCCATGCGTTTGAACTACACTTTTCATGGAACAAAACTAGTCGATAGATTGCGACAAAAGCACATGGTTTAACGTTGGGCATAAGGTTCGAAGAAGGAGATAAATAACATGGCACAATACAAAGTTGGCTACTTCGTTGGTAGTTTGTCTTCAAACTCAATTAACAGAATGTTAGCCAAAGCACTGGCGCGTTTGGCACCGCCGGAACTTGAATTAGTAGAGATCCCAATCAAAGATTTGCCCCTTTATAGTCCCGATTATGATGCCGACTTTCCTCAAGTAGCACGAGACTTCAAGCAAGCTATCGCCGATGTAGATGGTGTTCTGTTTGTGACTCCAGAGTATAACCGTTCAATACCAGGGGCGTTGAAAAACGCAATAGACTGGGCGAGTCGTCCATGGGGACACAACTCATTTACTGCCAAGCCTTCAGGTGTAATCGGTACGTCTCCCGGTTCGATCGGGACCGCATTAGCGCAACAAAGTCTGCGCAGCGTATTGTGTTTTTGTAATTCCCCGCTGATGAATACGGTCGAAGCTTACGTGCAATTTAAGCCGGGACTCATTACTGAAGATGGCGTGGTGACCGATGAGAGTACAGCCGAATTCCTGAGTAACTACATGATCGAGTTACATGCCTTCATCGTCCGTGTACTCACGGTACTTCCAAGAAAATCGTAAAGCACAGAGTAACGATTAATCTCTGGATAGTGTTAACACAGAGCAGAATAAAAAAATGGCGGCGCTGATACTATTTATGAAATAACTCAGTACGCTGCCATTTTTACGCGAATGCGACCATGACTACCCTGTCACTCTGAGGCCCCTTAACACCATATCAACGACAAACTCCTGCGCTTTTTCAAATTCTTCTGTCGACAGGGGGCCACCTTTAATCAGCCTGATTTCGGTATCAAAGTCGGCGTAAAATTGGGTCGCTCCCCAAATCAAAAACAGCAAGTGCAACGGTTCGACCGGACGCATCAATCCCTGATCGATCCAGGATTGAATAATCGTTGCTTTGCCTGCTGCCCAGTTCACCATTGGGAATTGAATGGAATCCGCAATAATAGGCGCACCTTGAATGATCTCTTGCGCGAAGATTTTCGATTCTTTTGGGTGTGTGCGGCTGTATTGCATCTTACCGACGATGTAATTTCTTAGCACTACCTCTGGCGGTAGCATGGCGGCTTGTTCCGAAAAACCGTCATTCCATAGCGTGAGAATGTCTTTCAATAACGCCTTATAGATGCCAGTTTTTGACTTGAAATAGTACAGCAGGTTCGCTTTTGGTAGGTTCACTCTGTCTGCAATTGCCTGAACAGAGGTGCCTTTATAGCCATGCTTAACGAACTCATCTGCCGCAGCTTGTAAGATTAGCTCTTCATTACGCCGTCTGATCTCACCGACATTAGCTCGTTTCGTTTGCCCTGCTTCTACCGTCAAGTTGACTCCTTATCTTTCGACTTTTTGCCTTCACCAATCGTAGTAAATCGCTGTTCAGCATAGCTGGCTAAAATACTCATTGGCCTCTTTACACTCATAAACCTATCTACAAAGTACTTTACAAAATACGCGCCAACCCAGAGAGCGCTCAGCGAACCGCTGATATCGGGGTTCCGAATTACTCAGCAAACAAGACCTGCATCAAATGAGTGCAATGTATACAAGAGTTAGCACCAAAATTGTACACAATCCAGTTACCTCATCAGTTCCCCCCAAATTATTGGGGTTTTCTGGCACGCATATTATGCTTGATATATAAGCCTTCAAGCTAAAAGTGGAAAGTTATTTTTAAAAATACGACCAATTGGTCAGGTTTTTGCTTTAGTACTCATACCAACTGGCTAATACCAACAAGTCGGCCAGTTATGCAAAGACGAAACAAATAACAGATTCATCCTTAGCTTGTGCTTTCGCCAAGACTGCGCGAGCTATTTGGGGCTCTTGAGTTGACCATATGGACAGGTTTTTAACAATAATGAATAGAGGAAGTTATGTTAGAGCTCATGATTAATAATGATGTCGTCAAAGTGGCATCAGCAAAAGCAGACACCATGCTTTTGAACTACTTGCGTGAACAAAAACACATGACAGGCTCTAAAGAAGGGTGTGCCAGTGGTGATTGTGGCGCTTGTACGGTAGTCGTTGTTGATACTGATGACGCAGATAAACTGAGTTATCGACAAATCAACGCCTGCATCACGCCGATTCATGCTCTGCACGGTAAACAGATCATTACCGTCGAGCACCTAAAACAAAACAACCAACTTCATCCTGTGCAGCAAGCGGTTGTCGATCATCACGGCTCTCAATGTGGCTTTTGTACGCCGGGAATTGTGATGTCTCTCTATGCGCTGTCAAAGCAAGAAGTCGCGCCTCACAACCCAACCCATTATCTCTCTGGCAACCTGTGCCGATGCACGGGTTACGGTCCATTGATTGAAGCCGCAAACTCGATTGCGGCATGCCATATAGATGATCCGCTTAGCGTTCATGAAGCTAACGTAAAAACATGGATGGCCTCAGTTGCAGACACAAATGAGCCGAACTATGCGCGACCAAAGAACCGTCAGCAACTCGCTCAGGCAATCAAAGAGATGCCAGAGGCAAAAATGATCGCAGGCGGCACGGATTTATCATTAGAGGTGACTCAGCAACACAAACCTCTGGCGCAACTGATCGACTTATCCCACGTCGATGACTTACTGACAATCACAGAAACTTCGGCAGGCTGGCGCATTGGTGCGGCAGTTCCGATGACGCAGGTTCATGAATTCATTAAACAGCATTTCCCAACCGCTGATGAAGTGATTGAGCGCTTGGGTAGTTTGACTATTCGCCACAGAGCAACGCTTGGAGGCAGTCTCGGCCACGCTTCACCAATTGGCGATATTGCCCCACTACTTATCAGCCTGCATGGTCTGATTGAATTAGATGATGGCGAAGACAAAGTGTTACTGGCGCCGGAAGAGTACATTACTGGTTACCGCCAGACAGCCCTCCAGCCCAATCAGTGGATCAGCGCGATTCACTTACCACAGCTGGCGAAAAACGAACGCCACGCTATCTACAAAGTGAGTAAACGCTACGAAGATGACATCGCGACGGTCACATTGGGACTGAACATGGCGTTTGGTTCTAACCAATGTGTCACCAACTGTATCATCTCGGCTGGCGGAGTAGCCGCAAAATCTGTACGCCTTAGCCAGTTAGAAGCGCTATTTATTGGTAAGCCATTGTCGCTTTCTGTCGTTCAGCAAGCTCAGGAAATGGTACCTCAGGTGATTCAGCCACTGAGTGATGTGCGAGGCAGTAATACTTATCGAGTCAAGTTGGTTCAGAATCTGCTTAAACGTTTTTATTTGGAGTCTCAGAGCATTGAGACAAGGTTGGTGCAAGATGCGTAAGTTAACTCAGGTTGAATCGGGACAAACCATACTCCCTGAATCCCAACAAGTCGTAGGGAAATCTTACAAGCACGAAAGTGCCGATAAGCAGGTCAGCGGTGAAGCGCTCTATGTTGATGATTACGCTACTCCCGCTGGATGCGTACATGCGGCTGTTGTGACCAGCACCATCGCCAAAGGTCAGATTACTCAGCTCGACCTATCGGATGTTGAGCGCGCTGAAGGTGTCGTTAAAGTACTGACAGAGACCTCGATTCCCGGAGAAAAGGACATTGGTACCATTTTCAAAGGCGATCCCTTACTGGCGATAAATAACGAGATTAAGTACTTCGGACAGCCTGTTGCCCTCATTCTGGCGACCACACATGAGCTAGCATGGAAAGCCGCAAGCCTGGCGAAAGTGGAGTACACCGAAACGGGCAATCTGGCGCTGACGTATCCAAAAGCCGCATCACAAGATCCCCTTTTGCCTACTCACCAGATGGGTAAAAAAGTCGAACAACAAGTTTTTGACCAAGCGCCAGTTTATATTCACGGCGATATCCATGTCGGTGGTCAGGAACACTTCTATTTGGAAGGTCAGGTAAGTCTTGCAGAATTAACCGAAGATGATGGCATATTCTTGCGTTCTTCAACCCAAAACCCGTCTGAAGTTCAGAAGTTGGTCGCTGAAGTATTAGACATTGATTTTAACCGAGTCACGGTTGATATGCGTCGTATGGGCGGAGGCTTTGGAGGTAAAGAAAGTCAGGCGGCTCAATGGGCATGTCTGGCAGCGCTTGGGGCACACCATACAAAACGAGCAGTAAAAATGCGTCTTCCTCGCTCACTCGATATGACGGTCACTGGTAAGCGTCATCCTTTCTACAACCGTTACCAGCTTGCGGCAGACGCTCAAGGCCAAATCATCGCCGCAAACATCGAAGTAAACGGTTTATGTGGTCACTCGCCTGACCTCTCCGACGCAATTGTCGATCGCGCCATGTTCCATGCCGATAACGCTTACTCACTCGGCCAGGCATGTGTGGTTGGCAACAGGCTAAAAACCGATATGGTTTCCCACACTGCATTCCGTGGTTTTGGGGGACCTCAGGGAATGATCGTGATTGAAAAAGCGATGCAGGATTTAGCGCTTCAAGTCGGCCAGGATGCGCTCGACGTTCGTTACAAAAATCTATATCGCGATGGAGCACAAATCACACCGTATGGTATGGAAGTCGAACAGCATGACGCAATGCTGGATATCATGCGACAGCTTGAGAAGCAAAGTGACTACCGCGCTCGCCGCGAGGCAATTAATCAGTGGAACCAAAGTAACCCGGTGCTGAAAAAAGGTCTGGCTTTAACTCCGCTTAAATTTGGGATTGCGTTTACGGCAACACACCTTAACCAAGCGGGTGCTCTGATCCATGTTTACACCGATGGGACACTTCAGGTATCACACGGCGGGACAGAAATGGGACAAGGCCTGCATACGAAGATTCAGCAGATTGTTGCTCAGTCTTTCGGTATTGATATTAACAAGGTGCTTGTCACCTCAACCCGCACAGATAAAGTGCCAAATACCTCGCCAACAGCAGCGTCTTCTGGTGCCGATCTTAACGGTATGGCGGCGCACAATGCAGCGATGGAAATCAAACAACGCTTACTTGATTTAGCTTGTGAACATTATCAAGTCGAAGAGGCAGACATTGTCAACGGTGAGCTTGTCGGTATTGAAACCTCACCGAAATACCAACAACCCGTCAGTTGGGCGGAGTTAGTTCAGTTGGCGTATATGAACCGTATTTCGCTCTCTGCAAGCGGATTCTACCAAACACCAAAAATTGGTTATGACCGAAGTACCGCGACGGGTCGTCCGTTCTTTTATTTTGCCCTTGGAGCCTCGTGTTCAGAAGTCACGATCGACACTCTAACTGGCGAAATGCGCGTTGAAAAAGTCGACATTCTTCATGATGTGGGTAACAGCCTGAATCCGGCGATTGATAAAGGACAAATTGAAGGTGCATTCATTCAGGGCATGGGCTGGCTAACCACAGAGGAATTGATTTGGGGTGAGAATGGTCACCTGCTAAGCAACAGCCCGATGAATTACAAGATACCGACCATCGGTGACTACCCGAAACAAATGCATGTTGATCTGTACGATCAGGCCAATCCGGAATACAGCATTTACCGTTCCAAAGCCGTTGGTGAGCCGCCATTCATGCACGCGAACAGTGTCTGGTGCGCAATTTACGATGCAGTAGCCTCAATCAGTCAACATCAATGCGCTCCAGCACTACACGCGCCTGCAACAGGTGAAGAAATCCTTAACGCTTGCGAGCATCAGCAACAGTGGCTTGAAGAGCAATCAATGCAGGAGGAATCCTATGTCGTCGAACAATGATGCCTACCTGTCGAACCCGGGCATGAACTGGTTAGCCGCCTGCCAGCAACTTGAGCAACAAGGTCAGGCTTACTGTATTGCAACGGTTCTGGCTTATGTTGGATCAGTGCCGCGATCCAGTGGCGCGAAGATGGTTATCTCTGCTCAAGGCCAGTTCGACACGCTCGGCGGCGGCAACCTCGAATACCAGGTGATCGCCAAAGCGCGTGAAAATCTGGCGCTTCAACACGCTGAACCAATTATCGAACGCTTTGCCCTGTCTGCGGATCTTGGACAATGCTGTGGCGGAGCGGTGCAAGTGATGTTCGAGTTTTTCCAGACACAAACGCCACAGGTTGCAATATTTGGTGCCGGACATGTTTGTCAGGCACTCACTAGCATCCTCAGTGGATTACCTTGCCATGTAAAAGTCATCGACAGTCGCCCTGAATGGCTGTCGCCTTTATCGCAAAAAGGAATAGAGACGTCGCTACATGCCAATCCGGTCGATGCAATCGAAACACTAAAAGACAGCACATTTGTGTTGATCATGACGCAAGACCACGCGCTTGATTTTGAGCTGACTCAGCAAGCGCTAGAAAGCAAGCGCTTTGCGTATGTGGGATTAATTGGCTCACAAGGTAAAAGCCAACGTTTCAGGTTTCGCCTTAAAGAACAGCTGAGCAACGTCAACTTGCTCGATCAGCTCACCTGCCCGATTGGGAATCCAGACATCACGGGCAAATTACCAATGGAAGTGGCGGTCTCAGTATCTGCCCAATTGATGGAACGGTTTAAGCAACATCAAGCTAACAAACAAGATAATGAAATGCAGCCCGATGTAAAACAGCAGAACGAAGAACAATGGCAACAAGCCAATCTCGCACGCAAAAATATCAGGGAAAATCATCAATGAGTACAGTAAACCTTGCCTTGAGCCTAAGTGATGAACAGCTGGAAAGAATTTGCACCAGCCAACGTTGGCAGCAAGAAATGAAAATCCGCATGCCGTTTGACTCAATAGATTCTTTACTTCGTAGCGCAGAGATTGCCTTTACCAAGTTAAAAGAAAACGACTGGCTGGAAGCATTTGCAGGTCACCCGATGATTGGTGATCTCAATAGCCTGAAAAAGAAGTACTCACAAGGCAAAGACCTCAGCGAAAAAGAGCAAAAGAACGTTAAACAGGCTTCTACCGATGTGTTGCAAGAACTGCTTACGCTCAACCGAAAATACCACGACAAATTTGGATTCATTTTTATCGTGTGTGCCACCAACAAGACTGCAGAAGAAATGCTCAACCTACTCAAAGGCCGGATCAATCGTTCGAGGGATGAAGAGCTACATCAAGCAGCACTAGAACAACAGAAAATCAGCAAAATCAGAATGGAAGCCTTGTTATGAAACAACTCAGTTGCCACGTGTTAGATACCGCAAACGGAAAGCCCGCAGCTGGTATTCAAGTTCAGTTATTTAGCCTCAACGACCAAATGTGTCTCGCGGAGGCCACCACCGATCAAGATGGTCGCGCCAAGTTCCCAGAACTAATCCTGGAAAAACAGGGTTATACGCTGCGCTTTCTTGTCGCACCTTATTGTGATGCGCAGTTTGGTAGCGCTTTCTTTCCTCTTATAGACGTAAATTTCAACGTCTATGACGAGGGTAACTACCACATTCCTCTTCTCCTATCCCCATTCTCTTATTCGAGCTACCGAGGAAGTTAGAGGGCAATGCCCCAAAGAGAAGAGATGATTGTTCTTCAGTGAGGCAGTTGGGCAAATCCTCCTCTCAAAGAACAATCTTTAACGAACGCATGTTCAAGGAATCAAAATTTAAAAAGGAATATTACGATGTGGCCGCAACTGTATGAATGGCTGGCGCTGTTTATCAAATGGTTTCATGTGATCTGTGGCGTCGCATGGATTGGAGCAAGCTTTTACTTCACATGGCTGGATAATAATTTAGAGACACCGCCAAAATGGAAAAAAGATAAAGGCATCAAAGGCGACCTATGGGCAGTACATGGTGGTGGATTTTACGAAGTCGCCAAGTATCAGGTAGGTCCGGAAAAAATCCCGGAAAAGCTGCACTGGTTTAAATGGGAAGCCTACGCCACATGGTTAACTGGCTCTGCGTTGATGATTTGGATGTACTACTTCAACGCCCAAGCATATCTGATTGACCCTCGTGTCATGGAGCTAACTTCTCTGCAAGCAGTCGGGGTTGGCGTTGGTGGCATTCTACTGGGCGTGGTGGTTTATGAAGCATTAATGCGTTCACCTTTGAGCCGTAATACAGCCTTGTTCAGTGCAGCACTACTTGCGTTTGGTGCACTGTTTTTCTACGGATTTACCCAACTGTTCAGCGGACGAGGTGCGTTTATTCATATGGGTGCGCTCATTGGCTCGATTATGGTCAATAACGTCTTCCACAAAATCATTCCTGGCCAACGTAAAATGGTGGCGCAAGTTACCGCAGGTGAAACCGTGGACCCCGCTCCAGGCTTAGAAGGAAAGCGCCGCTCTATTCACAACAACTACTTCACTCTGCCAGTAATCTTCTTGATGATCAGCAATCACTATCCAATGATCTATCAACATCCACTGAACTGGCTGATTGGCTTTTTCGTTATGATCATCAGCGCGTATATTCGCCATTACTTTAACCTCAAACATATCGGGCAAAATAGACCAAGCGTTCTGTTAAGTGGAGCCTGTGCCATGATGGTTCTGGCAGTATTAGTGAGCTGGCAGTCTACTTCTCGCAACGCATCACAACCTACCGTTGCCAATGCAGACAGCCCACATGCAGCAATAGCGACTGAAGTTTCATTAACGGAAGAACAGAAGATCGCAAAACAGATCATCAATGAACGCTGTAGCCAGTGTCATAGCTCTACACCAACGGATGATGTATTCAAGGTCGCGCCAAGCGGTGCCGTTTTTGATAGCTGGCAAGATATCGAACGCTGGAAAGCAAGAATTCTGGTTCGCTCGGTTGAAAGTGCTGATATGCCATTTTTGAATAAAACCAAGATGACTGATGAAGAGCGACAACGCCTGAAAGAAGTGTTGAATTAACCTCTCTGCTCACTCGCTATTTGAAGCCACCTGAAATCCAGGTGGCTTTTTTTATGGTAAATTTTTTATGGTAATTTCAATCGATTAAGTGTGTGTAAAACAAAAAAGTGACGGGTTGTACATGCACTAAATTGAGCATTATTGCACCAATACGAAACAATATTTTCCGTCAACTCAACACGGTTTTCTCCTAACCCACTGGAATAACTTGACTAACCAGTCAGGAAGTTTGTGGCACAAAGATTGCTCAGATGTATTCATAAAATAGTACACAATAATGAATACAAGGAAGTCAGTATGTCTCAACAGGAAACCCACGACCTCATATATGGGTTAGAAGACAAGCCCAAAGCCGGCGCAGCACTTTACGCGGGGCTACAACATGTACTTGCGAGTTTTGTCGGTATCATTACTCCAACTCTCATCATCGGCGGCGTGCTTGGACTCGGCGAACACGTTCCTTATCTCATCAGTATGGCGTTAATCGTGTCAGGGATTGGCACCTTTATACAGGCGCGCCGTATCGGCCCAATTGGCGCGGGGTTAGTCTGCGTTCAGGGCACCAGTTTTGCGTTTCTGAGTTCTGTCTTGGCGGCAGGCTTCATCGTTAAATCACAAGGTGGTGGTCCAGAAGATATTCTGGCAATGATCTTCGGGGTGTGTTTTGTCGGTGCCTTCGTCGAAATCATCCTTTCTCAGTTTATTAGCAAACTTAAACGTATTATCACACCTGTCGTGGCGGGTATCGTGGTAACAACGATAGGTATATCTTTGATTAAAGTCGGAATGACCGACCTTGCGGGCGGGTTCAACGCGCCAGACTTCGGCTCATGGAACAACCTTGTTTTGGGGACGGTTGTTTTAACCACCATCATCGTCTTAAATCGCTCTAAAAACCTAATGGTAAGATTGTCGTCCATCTTGATCGGTATGGTTATTGGCTATGTTCTGGCAGCCTTTATGGGCATGGTCAACTTAGAAGGGGCGTTTAATCAGCCTTTAGTCAGCGTCCCTGTTCCATTCAAATTCGGGTTTGATTTTGATTGGTTTGCATTTGTCCCAATCGCTGTTATTTACGCCATCACTGCCATCGAGTCAGCAGGCGATATTACGGCGAACTGCATTATCACCAAACAACCCGTGTCGGGCCCACAATATCTCAAACGAATTAAAGCTGGGATACTTGGCGATGGCGTGAACTCTCTGATTGCTGCGGTATTTAATACTTTTCCGAACACCACATTCAGCCAGAACAACAGCGTCATTCATCTGACTGGCATTGCAAGCCGCTATGTGGGCTACTTTGTCGCGCTGATTTTGGTGGCTCTCGGATTGTTTCCTCTCATCGGCGCCATTCTGACTACCATCCCTAAACCAGTTATCGGCGGCGCAACCTTAGTCATGTTTGGTACCGTTGCTGCGGCAGGAATTAAGATCATTGCGAATGAAGAGTTAGATCGCCGAAACCTAATGATTCTCGCCGTTTCATTTGGTATTGGTTTTGGCGTAATGCTCGTTCCTGAAATTCTGGAAGGTATGCCAAAAATCATGCAGAGCATTTTCGGCTCTCCGGTGACTACCAGCGGTATTGCGGCCATTGTAATGACGTTAGTGTTACCAGAAGCATCAAGCGAAAGTGCGCAGCAAGCAAACCAAAAAGAAACGCAAAAGACGCTTTCTAAACCAGCATTAGAAAAGTAACAAGGCTCAAGCCAACCAAAGACTAAACCACAACGGCCACTCCGATGATAACTCACGGGGTGGCTTTCTATGATCTTACTGAGCTATTTGGCTATTTGGCTATTTGGCTGTTTGAAACATAAACCATTACAACATTTCCGCATCAAAACGCGCAGTGCGAGCTTGAGCGATTGTACAATTGGTTTCTGCCATTAATTCAGCCAGAGTGACGTTAGGGTTCTCCACCACTAAACGAATCAACTTGGCTTCCAGCGGCTCTAATTTATCCTGATGAGCCACGAGTCCGACTTCCATCTTGTTGATCACAAAACACAGCGCCTCTGACTCTTCTGCTTTGAGATGATCAAGAAAGGTTTTCAAATCCAATGCCTCACCAGAAACCTGCCAGTTTCTGGAACGTCGGACACGCTTCAACTCACACCCCTTCTCCATCGCAATCATTTTGGCCCGCTTAGCGTGCTCGCCACCAATACGGTGAATCAGCGAAGGCAATGGGATGGTGAGCTTGTTTGAATGCATAGAAGGCGTCATATCATCAGAAATAGACACACATTTTAAACTTAGCTTGCTGATTTTTCATCTTTTCGCCACACAGAGAATGAAATGTCGTTAACGCATTGAGTTAATAAAAAGGCCTACCTTGCTAAACAAAGTAGGCCTTGTTGATTTAATGGAACGAATCTATCGGTAATTAAAGCTCTTCGCCGTAGATGTCGAAGGAGAAGTATTTCGCCGCAATCTTGTCGTAAGTACCATTTGCACGAATGGTTTTGATCGCTTGGTTAAACTTCTCAGCCAATTCTTTATCATTCTTACGCAGTGCTAGTGCCGTACCTTCACCAATGTAGGCTTTATCCGTTACAGCTTCGCCAACAAACTCATGACCTTTGCCAATGTCTTTGTCTAAAAACGCCAGCGCAAGTTGGTCTGAGTTACCAAAAGTCGCATCCAAACGGCCATTTGCCATATCCAGATACACTTCGTCCTGACCTGAATAACGTTTGATGGTCGCAACCGAACCAAATTTATCCGTCACGTACATATCGTGAATCGTACCGCTTTGAACGCCAATTACTTTATCTTTTAAACCAGCTTCACTGATCTCAATGTTGTTGTCTGCTTTAGCAACAAAGCGAGCTGGCGTTTGGTAATACTTGTCGGTAAACAGTACGCGTTTTTTACGATCGTCAGTAATACGCATTGAAGCCATGATCACGTCTGATTTTCGCGCAAGCAGGCTCGGGATCAGAGAATCCCATCCTTGTGACACCCAGGTACACTCAAGCTTCGCTTCTGCACACAAGGCGTCTGCGATTTCGATATCAAAACCAACCGGCGTACCACTAGCATCCTTGTAATTGAATGGTGGGTACGTAAAGTCAGAAGCCAGACGAACTTCCTTTGCCATCAAAGGAGTCGATAGTAGTGCGGCGGTGCAAGCTAACGCGCTCAGCATTTTTTTCATGTGTAATGTCCTTATTATATTTCGATTGATGGTGTCACTAGATTGGTGTAGTTACAAATAGTTTCCGCTACTTCCTGCATGCTCTTTTCCGAACCGATCGTGATTCGAACACAGTTTTGCAGACTAGGCTCATGAGTCTGGTTACGCGTTACGATGCCTTGCTCTCGTAAGTATTCAAAAAGATTCACATCCGGCTTAGTGCGAATTAATACAAAGTTAGTCGCTGACGGGTAAATGATTTCAATCCAGTCAAGACCTTCAATACGTTCAATAAAACGTTGACGAGATTCAATCAGGGTATGGGTATGAGCCGCTACCTTTTCTAATCCTTCAGCACTTAACGCTTGGAGAACGATTTCTGCTGAGCTGTCCGGCATCGGGTACGGGGGAATCAGCTTGTAGACAAAATCCATAACCGACTGCTGAGCGATAATAAACCCGCATCGTACCGCGGCCAAACCGAAAGCTTTAGACAAAGTGCGAATCACAACCAGGTTTGGATAACGGTCAATTAGCTCAACGACACTTTGGTCAAGTTCAAATTCGATATAAGCCTCATCAACAACCACAATGGCGCTTTGCTGTGTCTGCTCTAACACGTCAACAATCTTTTGGGAGCTCAACAACTGACCCGTAGGGTTGTTTGGGGAGCATAAGAATACCAGATTCGCCTTCTCTGCTGCTTGAACCACACTCTCAACGTCGAGATCAAAGTTCGGCAAAAGCAGTGGAGAGTCGATAACATCAATCGCCAATGATTCAGCACAAAACTCGTACATCGCATAAGTCGGACTGCATATCGCGATGCTGTCTTTACCTGGCTGACAGAAGGTACGAATGAGCAAATCAATTGCTTCGTCCGCACCACGTACTGCCAGTGTTGGCTGTGACGTTGAGCAGTAAGCCTGGTATGCAGATGCAATATCATGAGGCAAAAAATCCGGATAGCGATGCAGTGGAGACTGGTGCTCTTTGTACAGCAGCGGCTCTTCCAACTCGTTCGCATTAAGCCACAATCTCCCAGCGCCGCCAATGCGTCTTGCAGACTGATATGGTATTAACTTTTTTATGCTCTCAGGAGCTAACTTCTCAGCTAATGACATTATATTTATTATCCCAATATGAATACATAATCAGTTTTAACCGACTAAATTAAATTTAATTTCTGTATTGGTAATAAATTAGTCAAGAATCGCTTTCGGTTAAATCGAATTAAAGGCATACTAGCCATGCAAAAAAATCATGGATAGATGACATGCAAACTAGACTCCCTTCGACAAAAAACCTGCAAGCGTTTTTAGCCACAGCGCAACATCTGAATTTCACTCACGCTGCAGAAGCGCTTAACATGACTCAAGGCGCGATCAGCCGCCAAATCCAGTCAATCGAGAGTCTGATGGGTGTTGCATTGTTTTATCGTCAGGCACGAGGACTGGCTCTGACTCCAGAAGGCGCGAAGTTTATCCCTCTCGCAGAAGAAATCATTCATCGCTTACAAATGTCGATTCGTGAAGTGGTGGATAGTGCAAACCGAATCAAGTTGAACGCACCAAGCTGTATTACCACATGGCTTTTAGGTCACATCGCCAATTTTCAGCAAGCTTATCCTGATGTGAATGTCGAACTGACCTCAACCACAAAGCATCAGGCGATACCCAACTTCGATAGTTTTGACTTAGTCATCTCGTACGGAAAACCCATCCGCAATAAAACCATTGAACAAGTACTATTGTTCAACGAGCTTCTGGCTCCAGTATGTGCGCCACAGTTGTGGGAAAAGATGGCCTTGTCTGTTTCAGAAGAAACAATAGATGAACTAAACCTACTCAAACGTTGTACTTGGCTTCATGCGAATACGGAGCAATCAGACTGGTCGATGTGGCTGGCGTCGCGAGGATATCGCAATGTTCAGGGCAAAGGTAACCAGACTTTTGCCACACTTGATCAGGCGGTAAATGCAGCCCAACAAGGCTTTGGCATGGCGATTGGTGACATTACTCTGGCAGAGCAAGACTTAAAATCAAAGCGCTTAATACAGCCGTTCGACAGTTATGTCGCTTCTGGAAATGGTTATCACCTGCTCAATCCAAAACACGAACGCAATTCGATGGTAGGCAAACTGGTCAGTTGGTTGGCGGAGCAAAGCGAAAGTAATAGTGACCAAAACTAGCTAGTAGCAAATTAAGACAGCCATTTTGTATGGGAATTTGGTTGGTAATAAACATGAATATATAAGGGATGTGATAATGATGCGGAAGCTGGTGATACTTACGCACCACAATCACCATAAGAACTCGATTTAGTTCTTTATAATATTACTGATTCTGTTTAAAGAAACGTTCAGCACTGGCAAAAAGAGATTCGCAGAGGTTTTTCTGCTTGTTGTACTCATCAGAACCTGCGTCCATTGATTCTAGGACTTCTTTGGCACTATGGTATTCTTTAACCATTTGCTCAAACTTCACTTCATAGCCGCTTTTCTTATATTTTCTTGGCGATTTATCTTGTCTTTTTCGCATTCTTGTTCCTGTTTGAACATATTTATCAAAAGTATATTAAACATGCAGTCTATATTTTATATATCCACTTGCATTGGCTTAAATAAGCCTGGTTCAACATACTACTTTAGTACTCATTAACGATGATAAATAAGCATTTCTAGCAATGAAAAGTTATCTAAACGATCATAACATTTGGGGCTGAAAGACCTTTCAGGTCATGTTCAGTTCTGAATGCTAGTTTGTGGTCTTCTGATAGATACTTAAACATTCTGACGCTATTTTTTTACCCTCGTTAATAGTTGAAAGCAAAACTGAGACTATTTAATGGAAGATAAAGAATAAGTTGCTATGGGAGTTGTATAACGATATGACTCGAAAGAAAACTGAGAAGAGACTCGAACTATATGTTTCATCAATAGCTCACGTTTCGGAGCTGTAGTCACTATACACTCATTAGAATAAATAGATAGATATTTTCCATTTTCCTCAGTAGAACAGAGGCTGTCTCTACGCCTCTTATAGTTTTACAAGAAGGAAATAATACTAAAATATCATTAAAAATCATATATTTATAAATACCGTTTCGCACCTAATTTAAAATCACAGCCTATGACTACTTTACTGGTGCTCCTGCAATGAAGCCTGCACAAACTATAGTTTGACCACTGTATTGCATTTTCTATTGCAAAAAACGAATGCTTGAAGAACAAGGAAAAATTAAAAAATTAAAAAGCTAGCCTTTATCAATTTTATCGGTATACTGCACGTCAGCTCTTAAGAAAAGAGCTATTTAATTATTTTAAGATCAAATTTCTCTCAGTTCCTCATCGATTTCCTCGTTTACGTTCCTGCGACAAAGTATTTATCTCTAAATCATCTAATAGCACTTATTAGCTAATAAACTTAATATTAAAACTATACAAATATAGAGGTATCTATGTCTAATAAATCAACTGGTTCAGTAAAGTGGTTCAACGAAACTAAAGGCTTTGGTTTTATTTCTCCTGAAAATGGTGGTGAAGACTTGTTTGTTCATTTTCAATCAATTGTCTCAACTGGTTTCAAAACACTATCTGAAGGCCAAAAAGTCTCGTATGTTGTCGAGCAAGGCAAAAAAGGCCTACAAGCTGGCGAAGTTACTGTAATGTAATTCGTTATATGGCATCGATGTTCATCGGTGCCTCTTCTCTCCTCTTTATATCATCGCAAGTCTTTCACCCAAGTCTATATACCCAAATAACTTGAACTTAAACGTTAAAATTCAGTTTGCAACGCAAACCAACCTTTCTAATAAGTCATTTCAGTATATATCTTTGGCAAAAGGCCAAAAACAATCCCCTATAATAACTAATGTGATTCATATCTGAATCATTTCGCCTAGTGCTTTACTCATATAAATAGGTTTATATAAAAAGCGATTGGCGAATAAAAGAGAATTAAATGAAAATAAATATATCCGCTCAATCAATAAACCACACTAAATATGACGACATTATTCCTAGCCGAGATTTTATTCTTAGCTTGTTCGACAAAGTCAAAAGCTATTTAAGCCATGAACAGATCTCTCACTCTGCGGGCTTGGATGAAAAACCACAAAAAGACGCCTTGAAAAAGCGCTTACGTGCAATGGAGCGAGACGGACAGTTGATTTTTACTCATCGTAGAGGTTACAAAAAAGTCGATCAGGCTTTTTTAGTTACAGGGAAAATAAGTACTCACGCTGACGGCTTTGGCTTTGTTACATACGACAGCAATGAAAAAGACCTTTTCTTACCTAAACATCAACTGCCTCATGTTTTCGATGGCGATATCGTGCTGGTTCTGAAAGGCAATGCTCAACAGCAAGGTCGTTCAAACCACCGCTTGATTAAGATCGTTGAACGTAAAACAACTCATATTGTTGGCTTGTTAAAGAAAAAAGGCTCTAACTTCTATTTAGTGCCAGAAAGCACAAAACTAACTCAAACCATCCATGTCACCCCAAATGAACTCATCGCCAAAAATGTCGGTAAACTCGTTCATTGTAAAGTCACTGCATACCCGGATCACAGACAATCAACCACGGTTGAAGTCGCAGAAGTATTGGGGCGTGCGGGAGAGGCTGGAATCGAAGTAAAATTGGCATTGCGTCGCCATGGCATCAATGACAAATGGGATAAGGAAGTACTCCATGCAGCTTCCGTATTTGGCTCTCAAGTGGACGAAAAAGACAAAACATCTCGCGTGGATTACCGAGATTTACCTTTCGTCACTATCGACGGTGATGATGCCAAAGACTTTGATGATGCGGTTTATGGGTATCAAATGAACAATGGTCAATGGAAGCTTTTCGTCGCAATCGCTGACGTATCTCATTATGTCCAACCAAACGACCATTTAGACCTTGAAGCACAGTCGCGTGCAACATCCGTTTACTTCCCTGGGTGTGTCGTGCCAATGTTACCAGAGTCATTATCTAACGGTTTGTGTTCACTAAATCCTAATGAAGATAGATTAGTGATGGTATGTGAGATGACCTTTGATAACGAAGGGAACATGTTAGATTCGGAGTTTTCTGAAGGGATCATTCACTCACATGCCAGGCTGACGTACAACGAAGCTAACCGCATTGTTATGCAGTCTCCTGCGAGAACAAAATACCAAAGCAACAATCCTAAAAATAATATCTCTCAGCATTTAGTAAATCTTCATCGCTTGTATCTGAACTTATCTGGTCAGCGTAAAATCCGTGGAGCCATTGATTTTGACACTCAAGAGCTCTCTTTTACGTTAAATAACAAAAAGAAGATTGCTTCTATCGTTCCAGTTGTTCGAAATGACGCCCACCGAATGATCGAAGAGTTTATGCTCTGCGCTAACGTTGCTACAGCACAGTTTTTAGAGCGACATAAAATATCGAGCCTATATCGCGTGCACTCCGGCCCTCAAATGAAAAAGCTATCTTCATTGAGAATGTTACTTGCAGACAGAGGGCTAACGTTAGCAGGCGGTGATAAGCCAACCTCTCACGATTACAACTCGTTATTGGAACAAGTTCGAGAATTGGATGAGTGCGACATAATACGCACCTTACTCTTGCGCTCTCAAAGCCAAGCTGAATATTCGCCTAAAAACATGGGCCACTTTGGTTTAGCTTATGATGCTTACGCGCACTTTACCTCGCCAATTCGTCGTTACCCTGACTTACTCGTTCACCGCGCTATTCGAGCCAAACTAAGAGAACAAAGTAATGGCAAGCTACGTAGTCTGTTATTGAAGTTCAACCCTATACGCAAACTAGCCGGCATAGAGAATAACTACCCTTACGATACAAAAACGATTGAGCAGCTCAGCGTGCATTGTTCACATCAATCTCGCCAAGCTGATGAAGTAAGTCGTGAGGTTGAGTCGGCGCTAAAATGTCATTATATGAAACCATTCATTGGACAAAGCTTCATGGGTACCGTTTCTGGTGTTACGCACTTTGGTGTTTTTGTGGAGTTAGAGGAAAACCGAATTGAAGGCCTCATACCATTATCAAGTTTCCAAAACGGGGAGTTTGAATTTGATGCGATCAAACAAAAAATTGCTAGCTCAACCACTACCTTCACTTTAGGTACTCAAGTCAAAGTGACCGTGAAAGAAATCGATTCTAAACAAAGAAAAATTATATTTAACTTCGCGGACTCTAGTGAATCGTCACTAAAACAGTAGACTCTTTGTCGCACAAGAACCACCGTTTTCATAACTGACTACACCGCGCAAATGCGACGTTATGACCGAGAATAATGATACCAATCATCTATTTTTAGCCATAAAAAATGCCCCGCTCTCGCAGGGCATTTTTGGTTACTAGTGATTATTGCATTTCCACCCAGTACTCTTTATTCGCTTCAAGTAAATCTTCCAAGATATCTTTCGCGACTTTTGCACTTGGAATAGTCGCGGACAGTGTCAACGCTTGCCACAATTTTTGTTTAGAGCCTTCTACGTGCGCTTGAACCACCAATTTTTCTACCGACACTTGTTGGTTCATCATGCCTTTTTGGAACTCTGGGATTTCACCAATTTGTAAAGGCTTCGCCCCTGTATTATCAACAATACAAGGGATCTCAACCATCGCAGTTGGATCAAAGTTACTAATCGCGCCATTGTTCGGCACAATAAGCAACATACGCTCTTTGGTGTTAAACGCGATGGCTGTCGCTAGGTCAACAATGTATGAAGCGTGCTCTTCCACTTCGATGGTCGTATCTGTCGCTGTGCCATTAGCGATAATGCGGTGACACTCGGTAAACACTTCCTTCTCACGACCTTCCATAACTTCGTTCGCACGGGTGTGCTCTTTGTTCGAGTGTTCTACGACGTAATCAGGGTACATATAGTATTTCAGGTACGTGTTTGGAATGGTTTCTGGATCAAGCGCATACACATCGCGAACTTTAATAAAAGTCTCCTTCCAGGATTCATCGGTATGCTGAGTGCCATTCATCGCACTTGGTGGCAAATAACCATACTCTGTGATGTATTCTTTGATACGCGGCATAAGATCTTCACCTGTTGCTGCGTCTTTGAATTCTTTCCACCAACCAAAATGGTTAAGACCATAGTACATAATGTCGAACTGTTTACGATCGTCATAACCAAGGATCTCTGCAATACGAGTCTCGATACCGATAGGCATATCACAGATATTCAGTACTTTTGAGTTAGGACGCATTACACGGCACGCTTCGGCAACAATTGCAGCTGGGTTTGAGTAGTTCAACATCCAAGCATTTGGCGAGTATTTCTCCATGTAATCAATCAATTCGATGACAGCAGGAATAGATCGTAGACCATAAGCCATACCACCTGCGCCACATGTTTCTTGCCCTACACAACCGTGACGCAGTGGGATTTTCTCATCTTGCTCACGCATTGCGTATAGACCCGCTCTAATGTGAGCCATACAGAAATCAATATCGGTAAACGCTTCTTCTGGATCCGTTGTGTAAGAAAATTCAATATGCGGTGCACGCTCTTTCAGCAAAATTTTACACGCTTCCGCCACGGTTTCCTGACGCGATGCAAAGTTATCGTAGAACTTCAGTTGACGGATAGGAAAACGCTCCTGATTTTCTAGCAGCATCATGACGATGCCAGGAGTAAATGTTGAACCGCCGCCTGCAATAACAACTGAGAATTCTTTTTTCATAATATGCCTCTCTTTTTTCGGGCGACGCCTCAGCCGCCCATACAATACTGGTTTAAAATTCTTTGATTAATCGTCTGGTCTTAGCGAGCCGGGCTAAGCGCTAGTTCCGATGCTTGTAGTTCTGGCTCATATTCATTAACAATCTTTTCGCACTCCTCACGTAACTGGGGCACATTCAAACCGATGATTACTTGCACGGCATTGCCACTTTTTACTAAGTTCACCGCGCCAGTACTCATGAAATATTCAGCGGATTCGACTTGATCTGCATCTTTCACCGTCACGCGTAAGCGAGTCGCACAGTTACTTAAGTCGGCTATATTTTTAACACCGCCTAAGCCATGAATGGTCTCAAATGCTTGGATTTGCAGTGGGCTGGCACCTTGATTGTCTTTGCCCGTAATTCCGTATTTTTTATTAAAGTCCTCTTTGGAATGCAGTTTCATCTCGGCTTCACCTCGACCTGCAATTAGCACATCGAACTTAACGATCAGGTACTTAAATACGAAGTAGTAAAGAACTGTAAAACACAAGCCAATCGCGATTTGCGTCACCACCATACTGGTATGGTTACCTAGCAGTGGAATCCAGGTACCCGTTGCAATTTCAATTAAGCCGCCACCCATATTGCCGACCACACCAAAGCTGTACATCACCATTGCCATAGTGCCAGCGAGCAAAGCGTGAATGGCAAATAGCCATGGAGCAATAAAGAGGAAAGTGAATTCAAGTGGCTCTGTAATTCCAACCATCACGGCAGTTAATGTGGCAGGGATTAGCAAGGCAGCAACTTTTTTGCGGTTTTCTGGTTTAGCCGTGTGGTACATCGCGAGTGCGATACCTGTGCAACCAAAAATCTTGGAGTTACCGTGTAATGCAAATCCACCAGCAGGGAAAAGGTCTTGCATAGATTGGCTAGATTGAGTGAACACTTCTAGATTGGTAAACCAGTCCACAGCAATCCCATTAGGCGTTGCCACATTACCGAACACAAATGGGGCATACACGAAGTGATGTAAACCTGTTGGGATTAAGATTCGCTCCAGAAAGGTATATAACCAAACACCAAAGGAACCCGAATCAACCATAAAGTTCTGTAAATTTAAAATCCCATGTTGAATTGAAGGCCACACATACAACGTTAACCAAGCAGAAGGAAGCATAGCGAAGAACGAAAGCATCGCTACAAAAGAGGCACCTTGGAAAATGCCTAAATATGCGGGTAGCTGTTTTTCAAAGGTACGGTTATGAATCCAGGTAACCAAAGCGGAGATTATAATTGCGCCAAAAATACCAGTATCGATGGTTTTAATGCCCGCAATTTCGGTCAATCCTGAAGTTCCACCGATAGGTTGAGAAAAGTCGACACCAAAAAACTCTCCCCAGAAACCTCCCATCGCGCCAATAAAGTAGTTGAAGGATAAGTACGAAACCATCACAACCATGGCAGCTCTGGCATGAGCGGTTTTAGCTAAACCAATTGGTAATCCAACGGCAAACAATAGCGCCATATTTCGGAAGATGGTCCAGCCACCTTCTTCAATAACTTGTAACACTTGATAATAAAGACCGCTTTTATCGGCTAAATCACCAACAAAAACCGGGTTTTTAAGAACAATGGTTAGCCCTACTAATATCCCGACAAACGGAAATAGTAAAACTGGGGTAAACATCGCTCCGCCTAAACGTTGTATCGCACTCAACATGGCAGGATCCTTAATTTGTTATTTATTGATCTTCACAGTGTTCCGTCTTTCGACACATTCAAATTACTCCCAGACACAAAAAGAGACAAATTAAATACAAGTGAAACGTGATCGAATACAAATAAAAGATATGTTTTGAGAAAAAGCTCACAAAACATGACCTATAGATAATCTTTATACGTATATTGTGTGCTTTAAAACCGAATAATTGCGATACAACTCAATAAAGGTTATTGATTTGTATTATTTGCGATGTGATAATTTCATCAGAAATTAGAGAGGTAACTTATGCTGTATAAACAAGTCATGCAGGAGCTAAAAAACCGAATTGATTCCGATGAATTCGCGATTGGTGACACGCTTCCAACTGAAAAGGCATTGGTTGATCAATACTCTGTCAGTCGCATTACCATCCGAAAAGCAATTCAAGAGTTAGTACAGCTTGGTCTAGTGGAAAAGCGTCAAGGGGCCGGAACGACCATAATTGGAAAAACCATGGTCGGCTCTATGCTGGAATTGAAAAGTACAAGTGAATACTTTACGGATGCCAGCAGCAGTCTTGAGTACAAAATTGTTGAGTTTGCTTTTATTGATGCCGACGAAGATCTGGCAAAGATCTTACACATTGAAAGTGGCGAAAAGGTCTACTTTATCCGTCGTTTCAAGCTAATTAACGGCGTGCCTTCTGTTTACGAAGACTCATACATGCCAATGGCGATGTATCCCAAAATGAAGGTGATGTCGCTAGAAGGCTCTAAATATGCCTACCTAGAAAACGAACTCGGTTTTGAAATTGATGGCGCATTTCAAGACTTTGAGGCCATAATGCCCACTCAACACATGTGTGAGATATTAGGCGTAAATGAGAACAAGCCCCTATTGTGTATCTCATCCGTTGGTATTCTTAAAGATGGACGTGTATTTGAATATACACGCATTGTTTCCAAGCCAGAAACGATGTCTTACAAACATTACCTCAAACGCGGTAAATAACCGACCAGCCTCTTCAGTGAAATGCAACGATCCCAGCATTTTCGTTAAAAACGGCTCTAATATTGGGGTTACCCTCCCTATTTCAGACAACATCAAAGACTAAAGACGCCATACAAGAGAGGCGTCTTTGGTCAAGATGAAGTAGAAGAATGAAACCAATTAAAGCAAAGCATAGATTGCTGTTACATCCCGTAGCGAAATGCCTTGCCCAGAGCGACCATATCACGATGAACTGGAGCCAATGCCCGCGCATAACTAGCGAGTAACGTCATTGTATACTGATTACGCTGATGCATCGCTTGGTCGGTACATTGGTGGTCAGTAGTGATCAATTCCTCTACATTGCGAAAGATTAAATGATCCGGTAAAAAGCACGCGTGGTTGTTCTTGTTTCCCGTCATGCGCAGTTCACTTATCGGATACACGCCATTTACACTAGCTGAGACGCTGACTAAAAGTACTGGCTTGTGTGCCAATTCTTCATCGGTAGACAACAGCAAAAAGTTCTTGAGCGCTGGCGTCGCCATTCCATGCCACTCTGGGGTAATAAGAATCACGGCATCCGAGTGTTTAAGTGTCTCGGAAATGGGTGTCCATTGCTGCCACTCTTCAGTTTGTTGCCAAACACCTTCGTTCCAAAATGGAAGGTTAAGTTGATGCAAATCCAAAATGTCCGCGGTATCGAAATGCTCTAAAGAAAGTGACTTTAAATAGCGCGCGACTGACAGACTTTGCGAGTTTGCGCGTTGGCTACCAGATACAATGGTAATCTTCATATTAGTTCCTTTTTAAAGCTTGGAGAAAGTAAGTCATTAGGTTTATTAGATGACGCAGCCACGCGAGGAGCCGCCAGAACGATAGCCATTAGGACAAACATCGCCCCTAACAGCTGAAGCCAAGTAAGGGTTTGATCGAGCACGAGATAGCCCAATACACATGCAGATACGCTGCTGAGAAAACCGAGAAAAGAAACCGTAATCGGTGGCAGCTTCTCGATTCCTCGAAACCATAGGGAGTAGCCTAAAATCGCGCCAATCACACTCAGATACAGATACCCAATGTAATTTGGCAAGCTTAAGGATTCAGGTAGCCCTTCAACCCATAAAGCCACTGGCAGCAACATGAATCCACCAAAAAGCAGTTGCCAGCCCGTAAAGCCCAATAAGGTCATGCCTTGGGGTCTTTGCCACTTTTTCGTTAATACAACGCCAGAAGCCATACTTAATGTGCCGACAGAAGCCACCGCCACCCCCGTCAAATTGATCTGTACAGCACTGTTGATGACTAATAAGACAATGCCCAATATTCCGACCGCACTCGCCAACATTTGACGCGATGATAGCTCTGATTCAAGCCACTTCCAGCTAAGTAGGATCACAACCATAGGCTGGATAGACATCACTATCGCCGCCATCCCCCCTGGTAAATAAGTAGCAGCGAAGAATAGACAGTAGAAAAACAAACCGATATTTAAAAAACCAAGTACCGCAAGACGCAGCAGCCATTTGCGATCAGGTAACGTCTTGCTAATTAGGACTAAAAACAGACCTGCCGGCAAAGCTCGAATCGTCGATGCAAGCAATGGGCTTTCCGGTGGCAATAACTCCGTTGTCACAATATAAGTACTTCCCCACACGATCGGTGCTATTGCAGTCAAACCGATTGTCTTAATCTGATGTAATCCTTGCATACTGACGCCTCCAACATTCTTTATAAAAAGTATCTTTTACAAAAGATACTTTTTATAAAGTAATAGATGTTTAATTTACGATCAAGTATCTTTTTAAAAAGATATTTACACAGGAGATAAAAATGTCATTGGATAGTGTCGATTCCATTCTGGCTCAATGGAAAAGCGTCAGACCAGATCTGGACTGTTCTTCTATGGGGGTTATTGGACGTTTGCGCCGAACCAGTAATGCTTGGAAAACTAAAATGGATAAGGTGTTCAAAGAACATGGCTTAAGCAGCATCGAGTTCGACATCTTAGCAACGATGCGTCGCAGCGATCCTTCTGGTATCACACCCACAGAGTTATATAAGACACTCATGCTTTCTTCAGGTGCTGTCAGTACACGATTGGAGCAGTTGGTAAAAGAAGGGTTGGTAGAACGTATTTCTAGCGAACAAGACCGACGAAGCTGCAAAGTCACCTTGACCTCAAAAGGTGTTGAGCTGGTTGATACTGCATTAAACGCGCATGTTGAAAACATGGATAACATGCTGAATGCATTAACAAAAAAAGAGCAAGATCAGCTAGCCGGCTTACTACGTAAAGTATTGATTTGTGAAGAAAACGAAAAATGATAGCGAAGTAAAAAACGCTTCGATTGAGAATCAATAAATCATTTTATAGTGACAATTTGGGCTGAATAAAGTCTATAAATGCCGAGATTCGCTTAGAAACAGAAGACGACTTGTAATAAACAGCATTAACTTGCTCTCGTCCAATATCAGGAAATCGTTCAGACTCTAAAAGTGACACGAGTCGTCCTTCTTCAATATCTTTTTTCACCATAAAACCCGATAAACACGCGATACCATTACCCGCTAAGACCAGTTGCCGAACCGTTTCACCATTGCTTGAGGTAAAAGTTGGTTTTAACACGTCAAACCCTTTTAGTGGCCAGTTGTTTAGCGTCTTTGGGGTGGAAAAGCCAATAGTATCGTGTTGGGCTAAGTCAGCAGTGAGCTTTGGAATCCCGCGACGAGAAATATAGTCTGGAGAAGCAACAATATAGAGCGAACTCTTTCCCAACGGACGGGCATGTAATGTCGAATCAGTTAGTTTGCCGATACGAATAGCAAGATCAGTTCTTTTCTCGATCAGATCAACAAAACCTTCGTTTGATGTGAGCTCCAGATGGATATCGGGATAGGATTCCTTAAATGCCTGTGCAAGCGGGACCAGCTGGTGAAACACGAATGGGCTAGCTGCATCGACGCGTAAATTACCACTAGGCAATTCTCCACGTAATATGATCTCTTCCTCAGCCTTTTGGAGTTGAGCCAATCCGCCTCGAACTAAATCCACAAACTGCCGACCTTCATCGGTGAGCTCTACACGACGAGTGGTACGATTTAATATCGATACTCCGAGTTGCCTTTCTACCTTGCTTACTGCACGAGATACCCTGGCTAATTGAATATCTAAAACTTCTGCCGCTGCCGAAAATCCACCACTATCAACAACCGCTAATAAAATTTCTAAGTCATCAGAACGTGTCAGCATTACCTTCCCCACACTAGTAAAACACCAAGTAAATTATTGCATATATAACAAATATAATTTGCTTTAAACAATGTTTTTAACAACAAACCATTTACGCATAATCCTGCTCTCTAAACAACAAGATATGACTCAACGAGTAGGGAGATAAATATGCCTTTAGCACTTCTTGCATTGACGCTCAGCGCCTTTGCTATTGGAACGACCGAATTTGTCATTGTTGGGCTTATCCCAACGATGGCCTCAGACTTACAAGTGTCACTGCCCTCTGCAGGACTCTTAGTGAGTTTATATGCCCTTGGTGTTGCCGTTGGCGCACCAGTGTTAACCGCTTTAACAGGTAAGTGGAATAGAAAACATGTTTTGCTCGCCGTCATGTCACTATTTGTCGCAGGCAATGTAATGGCATGGCAAGCGCCGGGTTATAACACTCTTATTTTAGCTCGCATCCTTACAGGGCTTGCTCATGGCGTATTCTTCTCAATCGGTTCTACGATTGCTACAGGACTGGTTTCAAAAGAAAAAGCAGCGAGTGCTATCGCGATCATGTTTACAGGCTTAACAGTCGCGCTGGTAACAGGGGTGCCGCTAGGTACTTACATCGGACAATCTTTTGGTTGGCAGGCGACCTTCTTGATCGTCGCTGTACTAGGTTTGGTTGCGTTAATTGGAAGCGCTCTTTTAGTACCAAGTAACCTCAAACAACCACCTGTAACTAAGCTAACTTCACAACTAAAAGTATTGACACAGCCTCGCTTGCTCCTGGTCTATGCAATTACTGCTTTAGGCTATGGTGGCACATTTACCGCCTTTACGTTTTTAGCCCCGATTCTTGAACAAGTATCCGGCTTTGGTTCTAGTGCGATTGGCTTAATTATGCTGGTGTACGGTGTTTCTGTCGCGGTGGGTAACATCTGGGGTGGAAAAATGGCGGATAAAATGGGGCCAATTAAAGCACTCAAAGTCATTTTTTTCGGGCTTGCAACTGTTCTTATCGTGTTTAATTTCAGTGCGGTCAACCCTATCGCGGCCGTTGCCACAATTTTAGTTTGGGGAGCATTTGCGTTCGGTAATGTCCCTGGTTTGCAGGTCTATGTGGTGCAGTTGGCAGAAAAATACACACCTGACGCTGTCGATGTCGCTTCAGGTCTGAACATTGCGGCGTTTAACGTCGGTATCGCACTAGGCTCTTGGGGTGGCGGTTTGATCGTTTCGAACGCTGGCCTAATGCACACGCCATGGATAGGTGCAGTTATCGTGGCCATCGCTTTGGCTCTCACTTGCCTGAGCGGGAGAATCGACAATCAGGAAAAAAAGAAGCCTGATTTCGCGAGTTTAACGTCGAATGTGTAGTGACAACGCAGATACTCTGAAATAGTTTTACGTTACACGAGCAACTGAGCCACACCGACTTTTAGGATTTCTTTTCTTAGAGTACTTAGCCTCATGGTCATACCATGAGGCTAAAAATGCATGCGATAAAAATAACGACATCACATCGCCAGTCATTTTTTATTTGCACGTAAGTCGAGAGGATCAACCACTCCCGCCACAATCGCCATACCGACTAATTCGGGTAAGTTGTTGGCTTCAAGACGTTTCATAATTCGAGAACGGTATAAATCGACCGTTTTGATGCTAATTTCCAGCTGTTCGGCTATCTCTCGGCTTGTATAGCCTTGAATTAAAGGCAAAAAAACATCCTGCTCACGAGGGGTAAGCGAAGCAAGCTTTTCCTCTATCAACTGCTGGGCATTACTTCTGATCACACTCGGCTCGCTTTGAAGTGAGTCCTGAACGCTGTCTAGTAGTAACTGATCGTTGTAAGGTTTTTCGATGAAATCGACCGCACCGGATTTAAATGCACGCACAACTATGGGAACATCAGCGTGACCACTGACAAAAATGACGGGCAGTTTAATGCCTCGACGACGCATTTCTTCCTGTATGTGCAGCCCCCCCATCCCGGGCATGCGGATATCCAGTAAAACGCACGCATTGGCCTCGGGATCACATGATGACAAGAAATCTTGTCCGGAAGAAAACGGCACCGCTTTTAGCCCTACCGATTCAAACAACCAAACCGTTGAATCGAGCATTCCCTGATCATCATCAACCACATATACAATCTGTTCACTCTGCATGTCATACTCCTAACAAGCGTTGCTGCGGGGAGCCCTGTTCTCCCCTGATCTATCTTTATTGCTACGCAGTGGCAATGAGCAACAAAATGTTAATCCTCTGCGATTAGAAGGCTCAACATCAAGACTGCCGCCAAAACCTTCCACGATTGTTCGACTCATCGATAACCCAAGCCCAAGTCCATCCGGTTTGCTGGTATAAAACGGTGTAAAAAGCTTGTCACTTTCGTCCGGCTTTAGCCCTGGTCCCTGATCCTTAACACGAATAAGCAACCATTGCGCATTAGTGCTCACGTTAATATCTACCATTGAGTCTTGATTAGGATGCACACTCCAGTTGGCATCAATGGCATTTCGCAGCAGATTAATCAGTACCTGCTCCAACAAAACAGCATCGCCATATACAAGCGGTCGTTTCTCATGTTCTGCATTGCAATAATTGATGGTGACTTTATATCGACTGGCTTCACTCGCACAAAGCCCCACTGCTTCCCACACCACCATATCGATGTCTAACGGTTGAATATTTCGCGGGTTCTTGCGCAAAAAATTTCGTAGACGATTAATGACGGCTGATGCATGGCTAGCCTGACCACAAATCAATTGCAGCCCTTCTGCAACGCGCGCAGCATTTTGAGGAGTTTGAGGAAGGGTTTCTAAATAACGCTGGCTGGCGCTCGCATAGTTGATCACGGCAGCCAGAGGCTGATTCAGCTCATGAGCAATACCGGATGCCAATTCACCCATCGTAACTAGGCGAGCAGTATGCGCTAACTCATCCTGATGACGCCTTTGTTCTGCCTCTCGTAACTCTCGCTCAGTCATGTCCCGTGCAACCAGCGAGGCGTAATACTGCCCTCCTGCACCTTTGTGAGCGAGTAATACTAACGATGCGACAAAACCTGTTTTGTGCTTCAGCGGAGTTAATTTCACTTCGGTGGTCCACGCTCCTTGTCGGATGGCCTCCTCCCAACCTTCCTCTCGAAGCCTGTCAAAATCCTGAGGGCTCAGGAAATCAGCCAGATTCGGCAGTTCACCTTCTTCGCATATCCCCAACGCGGTGCGAGCAGAAGGGTTCATCTTGGTTAATTGCCAGTGCGAATCCGTAAACAGTACCAAGTCCGTGTTAGCTCTAACGACTTCCGCCAGTCGTCTATTTTCCTCTTCGGCCCTTACTCTCGCCGTGATATCCCTCGATATGCCGACAATTTCCACCACATCGCCGGTATACGTTTCGCGAATGCCACGAAACGCAGTTTCGAACCACAAGTAGTGTCCATCACGATGGCGAATACGATAAGTTAAAGTCAGGTAGCCATCTCGCTCCAAGGGTTCAACCATTTGCAAAAGGAGCAAATCTCGGTCGCTAGGGTGGACCATCTCTCGAACTTGCATGCCTCGTAACTCTTCAGGCCAATATCCCAGTAGAGTCCAAGAGGCAGCCGAAGCATCCAAAAAACCACCATCGGGACGATGACGAGAGATCAAGTCAGTCGTATTTTCCGTGATCAGGCGATACAGCCTTGAGGCGGTTTCTGCCTCTCTTTTATTCAGGATTTCTTGCGTTGCGTCTCGACAGCGAACGATGACAGACCCTATTGAAGGCTCAGGGAAAAACTGCCACAGAAAATAGCGTTCATCTAATTTAGATTCCACTTCTGCTATGACTCTTTCCTGCTTCAGACTAGAGGCAATTAATTGAACGTAGTTAACTGGCAACAGATCTTGTAGAGACAGATCATCTCGACAAGACAGGAGGTTCTGCATGGAAATATTGATCGCCTTGGGCCTGGCTTGCTTATCAAAACGTACCGTGGGTAACGGATCACTTTGCAGTAAGCCTTCAGGTGGTTGCGCAGAGATATTTGCCAGCAGTGTTTTTAGTAAGGTTCCCATGGCGACCAAAGATGAGACATGACTAGGCTGCTCGGTTGAGACAACCAGTATCCCTTCCCCTTCAGATGTTTGCCCCTTTGGCATCAGAGAAATCACCCCGCCATGAGCTAACCCCGCACGACGTAAACGTCTTGCCAGCCAAGAGTCTCCAGGGCGAATGTTCGGCAAGGGAACACAAATCTGGCTTTGCAGTTGTTCGCGTATTCCATCATCACTGGCATTCAGCGGATTACCGTGTCCAGACGGAAGTGCAGGACCATCTTCATCATTGGTATAAACCTGCTCAGACGGTTGCCAAGGAAGCCAAAAGACCTGTCGAACATCCGGCCAAGTCGAGACATAACGACGCAAAGCGGAAGCCTGCTCCGGGGCTGAACCCTGACGCAATAAACTTAGCCATAAATTGAGGTATAGCTGTGCACGTTCGCTTTCCATGCCGTCTTCCAAAGATGTGGTTATCAAAACATTCTTCCCTTACGCCTTCCACTCTGACACCCAGCATAGAGGAATATAGGATAAATACTATAAGACTATAGGCTATTACTATAACTCATACGGGTATGCTATAAACTAGCACATGTTAATAAAACATTAAATTTAAAGAACACGCTTGTTAACAAAAAGTATCTGATAACGGAATCACCAATAGCTAAAAAAAGGATCTTAAATGTCAATCTATGATAACGATCTTACGCCTTGCGCAGTGAATCACATTGCTCTCACTCCACTGAGTTTTTTGGAGCGCACTGCAACCGTCTACCCTGAGTACCCTGCTGTCATTCATGGCAGTATTCGTCGCAACTGGTCAGAAACCTATCAACGCTGTCGTCAGCTCGCCTCGGCTTTATCCGGCCGTGGTATTGGTAAAGGTGATACCGTATCAGTGATGCTGCCGAATATACCAGCAATGCTAGAAGCGCATTTCGGTGTCCCTATGATCGGGGCGGTTCTCAACACTCTGAACGTCAGACTTGATGCGGAAACCATCGCTTTCATGCTGAAACATAGCGAAGCCAAAGTACTCGTCTGTGACCGCGAATTTCATGCTGTGATTACAGAAGCACTGACTTTAATTGATAATCCGCCACTGATTATTGACGTCAACGATCCAGAATACGGCGGAGAAGAAGCGACCAGCGATCTCGATTATGAAGCCTTTCTGGCTGAAGGCGATCCTAACTATGAATGGCAATGGCCAGAAGACGAATGGCAAGCGATTTCTCTCAACTACACATCAGGCACGACCGGCAACCCGAAAGGCGTGGTTTACCATCATCGTGGGGCTTACCTGAATTCACTCGGCAACCAAATGACCTGGTCAATGGGCCATCACCCTGTCTACCTCTGGACCCTGCCAATGTTCCACTGTAACGGCTGGTGTTACCCATGGACCATTACGGCTTTGGCTGGGGTACATGTGTTCCTTCGCCGAGTTGACCCGCAAAAAGTCCTCACTCTGATCCGAGAGCATAAAGTTAGCCACTTATGTGGGGCGCCAATTGTTCTAAACGCTCTGGTTAACATGCCCGAAGAAGCCAAAGCAGCAATCGATCACCCGGTTAACGCGATGGTTGCTGGCGCAGCGCCACCAGCAAAAGTGATTGGCGATGTGGAAAAAATGGGCATCAACATTACCCATGTCTATGGATTAACCGAAGTCTACGGTCCAGTCACTGTCTGCGCATGGCACGAAAGCTGGGATGAGTTCAGCCTTGAAGAACGTGCGACGCTAAAATCACGTCAGGGTGTCCGTTATCCAACCCTTGAAGGAGTAATGGTAGCCGACACGCAAACGCTCAAACCAGTCGCCAAAGACGGTAAAACGATCGGTGAGGTTTTCATGCGAGGTAACACCGTAATGAAAGGCTACCTGAAAAATCCAAGCGCTACGGCAGAAGCCTTTGAGGGTGGTTGGTTCCACACCGGCGACTTAGGTGTATGCCACCCTAACGGCTACATAGAGATCAAAGACCGCCTTAAAGACATTATCATCTCAGGTGGAGAAAACATTTCTACCATTGAGCTGGAAGACGTTCTCTACAAACATCCCGATATTCTTGAAGTTTCCGTCGTCGCCAAGCCAGATGAACGCTGGGGCGAGTCGCCATGTGCATTTATCACTCTTAAGCAAAACAGATTCACGAGTGAAAATGAAATTCTCGACTACTGCCGTGAGCACTTAGCTGGCTTTAAAATTCCAAAGACCATTGTCTTCACCAACTTACCCAAAACGTCCACAGGGAAAGTGCAAAAGTACATTCTTCGCGACTGGGCAAAAGAAATCTAAGCAAATAATAAATCTAAATAAATAAGTAAAAGATCGGGAGGAATTGCTTCCCCATCTTTTACTGCAACACAGCAAAGTAATACTCCCCCGATAACGTCAACAAGGAAGACGCCATGCAAGTTTATAAACGACAGCAGGGAACCGAACAACCATACTGGCCACTGGGGCCTTTTAAAATTCGACTGCCTTTCATTCACTACCGCTGGGAATTTGCGGAAATGCTGCAAGCGTTAATTATGTTTGTAGTGAGCTTAGCGATGATCCCCCTTTTAGAGAAATATCTCGGACTACCTTATGACATCGCTCTGGCCTACGTAGTGGTATGCGGAATTGGCTTTATGATTCCAGCAATGTTAGGTGTACCGTTTGTGCCAGGTTGGATCACTCCGGGTATTCCGGTGGTTTTACTCTTTCTTGGCGACTTCAAGCCGGGACCAGAAGCGATACAAGCGCTGTTCGCTCTTCAACTAATGGTATTTATCATCTTCTTAGTCCTGGGCGTGACTCGTTTGGGCTCCGCGATGGTTAAACTGGTGCCGAACTCGCTCAAGGCAGGGATCATCATCGGTGCCGGGATCGCCGCCATAATGGGCGAAATCTCCAGCGGTGGACGCCTGGCTGCCACTCCAATCTCTCTGAGCATTGGTAGTTTGGTCTGCTTGTATTTGATGTTCTCAGTTTCTTTCAAAGGATTGATAGATAGAGTGCCACTGGCGAAAAAAATCGTTAATTACGGCATGGTACCGGGCATGCTTATCGCCATTTCGGTAGGCATTTTGGTCGGTGAATACCCAATGCCTGATATCCAATGGGGAATTACTCAACCAGACTTTGTCGGAATGTGGCAGTACTTACCATTCAATATCGGTTTCCCGGATTTAGACGTATTCCTGATGGCCATTCCAACCGCAGTCATTGCTTACATTATTGCCTTCGGGGACATCATTGTAGGTCAATCATTGATGCAACGAGCGGATGAACTGCGTACCGATGAAGTCATTGAAAACAATATCGACCGTGTTCATTTAGTCACCGCGATTCGTAACGCCTTACACGCTTTCTTCGCACCATACCCAGGCCTAGCCGGACCATTATGGACCGCAGTTGCTGCAACAATGGCAGAGCGTTACAAGCATGGGCGCGAAGCAATGGACTCTATCTACAGCGGCGCGGGTACGTTTTGGATCACCGGTTTTATTGCTCTTTTCGCGCTTCCACTGGTTAGTTTCTTCCAACCTGTGCTGCCGATAGCGCTGTCGTTAACTCTGCTATTAACGGGTTACATCTGCCTGATGGTAGGACTAGAGCAGCTAAACAATAACACTGAGCGTGGTATTGCCGGGATGATGGGCGTGGTTCTTGCTGTCTATGGCGCAAGCTGGGGGCTAGTAACTGGGGTTGTCCTTTATGTTCTGATCGAGCGTACTCACATACTGCGTTTTCAGGTCAATAAGAAAGACAGCGAAACCGTTAGCGATAGCTGATAGCTGAATTAACTCAATAAACGCAACAGGCTGTTTTCACCTGTTGCGTTCTAACATCTGCGTTTCTAACATCACCTTCAAAGTCATGTTTAACGTCCCCTTCCAACCCCGATCAACTAACCACTGACACATTCTCTCCCACCCAAGTCAGCAATTGCTTGGCTGCTTTAGATAACACCTGATTCTGGCGAACGATGTAGCCAAAGTCTGTGTTGGGGAAGCTTGGCAATGGTATCACCTCTCTGGTTAACTTCAGCCTTGGGTCAATCGAAAAGTCCGGAACAATCGCGGTGCCAAAACCGGCTTCTGCCCAATCGATTTGCGCTTCCACACTGCCAACTTCCATCACTCTATGCTTTGGCAGCTTCAGTTCCGGTAAAGAAGCATCGATCAGTTCTCGCGTACGTGTATCGTGCCCAAGCAGAATAAGCGTCTGGCTTTCCTTTTTGTTTTCCTGCCACTCAAAGATATTGTCGCCAAAAGCACACCAGTGAATCTGGGTCAGAGGGGTAAAGTGAAGCGGTTGACTCTCTTTCTGAGCGATAACAAAACCGATGTCTGCTCGGGCACGTTTCACTAAGTCCACCGCTTGAGATGACGTGGTGTTGAATAGCGCTAAATCGATGCCCGGATACTCGTTTTTGAATTTTTGAAATGGTTTGATAAGTAACAAGCGCGAAACAATATCGCTGGCAGCAATCGAAAGCGTTCCCTGGGTAAGATCATTAATCGCATTAAGATCCGACTGACAGATCTGCAGCTCGTTCAGCATGTGCTGCGCAGTATTCAACAAGCGCTTTCCAGCCTGAGTCAGTTGCACAGGATTTCGTTCAATCAATTTCGTCCGTGTTGCTTGCTCAAGCTGCTTAATGTGCAAGCTGACATTCGGCTGAGTCATATGCAGCTCCGTAGCCGTTTTGCCGAAATGTTTCACTTCCGCCAACGTGACAAATGTCCTCAGCCAATTCAAATCCAACATTGCCCACTCCGATATGAATTTCTTATCAAGCTGATGAGTATAATTAATTTCTCTTATTAAGGCGAACAACATAAGATTTTTCGGTCTGTTATTGGAGTACAAATTATGTCGTCTATCGTTGTTGTGGGTGCAAACTGGGGTGATGAAGGCAAAG